>Ga0265293_10004668_pt1 | contig 23930 bp, 25 predicted proteins | sample Munlanlewell138R_FD_192505 | JGI IMG/M metagenome (GOLD analysis project Ga0265293, IMG submission 192505) | Leachate microbial communities from a municipal landfill in Southern Ontario, Canada - Leachate well 138R | ecosystem: Engineered > Solid waste > Landfill > Unclassified | place: Canada... | reverse complement strand
GCTGAGAGCCTCACACAACTTACGGTATAAAAAATCGCCGTCGGTTGTTCCTTGCAATGCAAAAATAAAATGAAAAAGTGTATATTAGCAAATAAGAAAAGTAAATAGTCCGATTAATAGGGGGCTAAAACAGGGCAATAAAATAGAAATCACAAATTATACGCCTTCTATACTTGAGATTCATATTCAATGTAATAGAATATCCAAATTAGCGTTTTCTTCTTTAATTTTTTTTATCATTCTTTCTATTGGAGGATTAGCTATGGCAATTATATCTTCAGAAGATGGAAAAAAATTTATTATTCCGTTATTAATATACATAGCAAGTGCAATCTACTTGAGTAGATTACTTTTATGGAATAGTCGGGGAAAAGAAGTGTATAAAATATCAAAAGGACAAATTACATATTATTATGATTATGGTTTGTTTAAGGATAATGAAAATACACGGAAATTTAATTTACTTACTTTAGGTGTTTTAGACAAAAGGAATAATGATGTTCATTTTTCATTAGATAAAATAAGAACTAAAGCAAAAGAAGGGAATTTATTAATATCCTTGGATGAAGTAGATATCGAGTCAACTTTACCTTTAGAAATGAATAATTTAGTACAAATAATAAAAGAGGCAGATCCGAAAATCAAGGACTTTATTTTGTGAAAAGATTAAGTCAGGGTTGTTGTTCTTTTTCACAAACGAGACACCCAAAAGGAGCAGGAAAAAATCATTTCACAAAATTAACAGGATACTTCAGGTTTCTGAATTCGTGAATATCGGCTTTGAGGGAACCAACAGCTAATTCAGCTTTGATTTGAATCGGGATGTGGTTTTTATCATCTGTTACCCACATCGTTACGCTCTCGGATGCTTTAAACACCCTGCCCGATTGTACATAAGGTCGAAGTTTCAAGGCGTTGACAGTACCAAATTTCGATTTGATGGGTTCTCTGCCCAAGAGTTTCAATTTGAATTTATAAATCCCATCGGACAAAAGCACATCAATATCCATAAAATCACCTTCTTTTAATGCATCGGTATCCATATTTCTCAGATAATAGAATGCGGAAAGCAAATCCTGAATATCTGATTCCACCCGAAAATTGGTTTTGGTGTTTTTCAGGCGGTCATCAACGATGGCTATATTTTTTCGATGGTCAAAAGTAGTTACTTGATAGCGTTTGTAGCCGCCTTCACTGATGTTTCTGACAAAAAGTGATGGCTTGTTTGTAGCTGCATCTATGAAGGTTTCATAGTAATCATCCACCACGTAGAACACCCTGACTGCGCCGGCAGACGAACCCTTTCCTATCATTTGAAAATGTTTTCTCCCGTCGTAATTGGAATTCTTGATTTCGAGTGTTGCATAGCCAGCATCCAGAAATCCGTAATGAATACGGTATTTCAGAAACTCTCCCGCTATATAATTTTGAGATGAACTCGAAACGAAAGATGTGAGAACTGAAAAAATCAAAAAAAGCATTAAATACCTTATCATTCCCGGATTTTTGCCTTTTTTAAACAAACACTTTGCCATTTTTGTTTTCACGGATGAAACTTCTGTTATACGGTTGGTTGAGCGGCATCGGTATTGATGACCTTGGAAATCTCGGGTGCATGCTTTTTGATGGTCATTTCCACCCCGATTTTCAAAGTTAATTGATTCACCATGCATGCGGAGCAATTTCCCACCAATCTGACATTAACGACATCTCCCTCAATGGAAATCAATTCAATATCACCGCCATCATTATTCAAATAAGGGCGAATCTCGGCCAACGCCACTTCTATTCTTTCCCTTAAATCATCTGTTGCCATATCTAAACACTATTATTTTAATCCTAAAACCCAAATTACGAACAACCGGCCATCGTGGTGATGCGCACAGCTTCAGTCGGCGGCATGTTTTCATTTCTCTGAACCAAGCTTTCGACCATATTTTGGGTGATTTTTTCATAATTGACTGAGACGGGGGTATTGTCCTGCAACGCAGCAGGTCTTCCTACATCAGAGGCTTCCCGAATGCTTTGTACCAATGGAATTTCTCCGAGGAATGGAATCTCTAATTGTTCCGCCATATTCTTTGCGCCGTCTTTTCCAAAGATATAATATTTGTTGTCAGGCAGCTCTTTCGGAGTGAAATATGCCATGTTTTCCACTATGCCCAATACAGGAACATTGATTGCATCCATGCGGAACATGCCAACCCCTTTGCGGACATCCGCCAAAGCCACATTTTGTGGTGTGCTGACAATCACGGCTCCGGTTATCGGCACCTGCTGTACGATTGATAAATGAATGTCACCGGTTCCGGGCGGTAAATCTACCAACAGAAAATCTAATTCACCCCAATGCGCATCGCGAATCAATTGGGTCAATGCTTTGGAAGCCATGGGTCCTCTCCAGACTACGGCTTGATCCATTGCCGCAAAGAAACCGATGGACAATAATTTGACACCGTAACTCTCGATGGGCTTCATTTTGGAAATGCCATTTACTTTCACGGAATGTGGTTGCTCGCCTTCTACATCAAACATAGTTGGCTGCGAAGGGCCGTAAATATCTGCATCCAACAATCCCACTTTGAAACCCATTTTCAGCAATGTAACTGCTAAGTTGGCCGTAACTGTGGACTTGCCGACACCTCCTTTTCCGGAAGCTATGGCAATGATATTGGCAACGCCGGGAATAGGGGCACCTTTGATTTCATCCGGTTTTTTCTCGGGTGAATCCACCAAAATCCTCAGTTTCAAAGAATAATCCGGCATTTGTTCTTCAAAAGTGATTTTCAGCGCGCGTTCCAATCGTTTTCTTTCATGCATAGCCGGCGAATGGGAAACCATATCCAACATGATTTCATTGCCCATTACCTGAATGTTCTGCATCCATTTTTCCAATCCCAACTGCTCAAGAACACCTATTGCCTGCTTTTTAATGTCACTCATTTTTCCGAAATATTTGATTTACAAAATTAGAAATTTAAAGGATTATACCGAAATCATTGTTCATGATATTCATTATCCACAAAAGACAATATAGTCTTTAATTTATTCACCTCAAAATTAAGGCTTTTAAATCTTACAACGCAATAAAAATGATTTTATAACTTTGTGTCTGACCCCAATACCAAAAATATGGAAAAGCATTTTGAAGATTTGGAAATCATCAGGAATCATTTTATCGGTTTTCTGGAAGAATTTGATTTAAAACATTTGACATTCATTCCCTTGGGATTCAAAAACCATATTTTTTGGAATTGTGCGCATGCCCTTGTGACCCAACAGCTTTTGATTTATTATTTATCCGGCAATCAAATGTTAGTGGATAATAATTGGGTGAATCGTTTCAAAAAGGGAACTTTCGGCGAACAAAATGTAACGACGGCTGATTGGATGAATCTTCAGAAATGGCTGAAATCATCTCAGAAACAATTGATTGAAGATTATTATGATGGTCTTTTCACGGAGTATGAAACCTATGACACGAGTTATGGGATCCGGCTCAAAACCGTGGAAGATGCCATTCGTTTCAATAATCTCCATGAATCCCTGCATGTGGGCTATATCATGGCTTTGCGAAAAAACATAGGTTGAAAACCGGAAGGCAAATTCATCTTTTTGTGTTGATTTCCAATAAATCAACATACTCTGCATGGATGAGATTTTTCAAATCCTCCGGCTTGAGTTGCAACAAAAATCCTCTTTTCCCGGCACTGACACAGATTTTTTCAAATAATTGAGCGGACTCTTCAATGTAAGTCGGATATTGTTTTTTCATGCCAACCGGCGAACAACCGCCGCGAAGATAGCCGGTTACATCCAACAAATCCTTCATGGGAATCATTTCTACTTTTTTGGAATGAGAAGCTTTCGCCATTTTCTTTAAATCTACATGGTAATTAGAAGGAATTACCGCTACAAGGTATTGATTTTCACTATTTTGAAGCACGAGGGTTTTGAGGATTTGCACCGGATTGATGCCCAATTTCGCTGCGACGTGTGCTGCACTCAAATCCTCAATATCTACTTCAAAATCAATTACATTATGTTGGATATGATGACTTTTCAATATTCTCGACGCATTGGTTTTCTCTGCCATTTATTCTTTGATTAATTCACGGATTTCAGGGTCGCTTTCTAAATTTCTCATTTGTCTTTCCACCCATTTCGCTCTTTGGCTCACGTACGGACCGGGTGGATTCACAGCGTATTTCTTGGGATTGGGCAAATTGACTGCAATTCTTGCCGCTTCATTGCGAGTTAATTGCGAGGCTGGTTTTTGAAAATACCGTTGGGAACCGGCTTCAATACCAAAAGTTCCGATGCCGGTTTCCGATACATTGAGGTACATTTCCAAAATCCGTTTTTTTCCCCAGATTTGTTCAATCATAAACGTAAAATAAACTTCCAAACCTTTTCTGAACCAACTTCTTTTTTGCCATAAAAACACATTTTTAGCAACCTGTTGTGAAATGGTACTGCCTCCACGCATCTTTTGCCTTTGATTTTTTTGGTTGAATTCCAAAGCCTTTTTAATCCCTTCCCGATCAAAACCGTTGTGAACCGCAAACTTTTGATCTTCTGATGCAATGACAGCCAATTTGATATTTTCAGGCATGGCATCGTAAGCAATATAATCCCGGTTCAAGCCGTGTCCTTCCACCCAGCTGTTGAATTGCGTAATGGTAATCGGTGGATTGACCCATTTCAAAATCACAATATAAATGAGTTGGGCAATGAAAAGAAGGATAAAAGTTCTCTTAATAAATCTGAAAATCCTTTTCAAGTTGTGGGTAAATTACTTAGCTTTAATTCTAATAATCAAGTCATTGCGCAAATTCAAATTTTCCCGATATCATTCCGGTAATATTCGTAATCAAAATGAATTTTCCGGACATTTTCATAAGCCGTGTTTCTGGCTTCTTCCGGGGTTTCTCCGATTCCCACCACATTCAACACCCTACCGCCGGAAGTCAGTATCTTGCCATCCACCAATTGTGCACCGGCGATGAAACAGGGACTTGTTACATTTTCCAAACCGCGGATTTCAAAACCTTTTTCATAATTCAGCGGATAACCTCCGGAGACCATCACCACGCAACATGCGGTTTTGTTGTTGAATTTCAATTCAATAACTTCACTGCGATTGGATTTCATGACAACATCCAACAAATCATTTTCAAGCAACGGCAATGTAACCTGCGTTTCCGGATCGCCCAACCTCAGATTATACTCCAACAGATATGTTCCTTTTTCATTGATCATTAAACCAAAGAAAATTACGCCGGAGAATATCAAATTTTCTTCCAACAGACCGTTTAAAGTAGGCTGCATAATCTCCGCTTTGAATTCTTCAAAATGCGCCTGCGTAAACATAGGATTCGGAGCCATCGCCCCCATTCCGCCTGTATTCAGCCCGGTTTCGCCTTCGCCAATTTTTTTATGGTCTTTGGCGGAAATAAACGGATAAATGGTTTTCCCATTGAAAACCGAAAGTATGGAAGCTTCAAATCCCTGCAAATATTCTTCAATCACCACCTCGCTGCCGGCATCGCCAAAGGCTTTGTTTTCCATGATGTCTAAAACCGCTTTTCGGGCTTCTTCAAAATCCCGGCAGATGATTACCCCTTTGCCGGCCGCCAATCCGGAGGCTTTGACCACAATCGGGAATTCCCGGGTTTTCAGATATTCGATGGCGAGCATCGGGCCTTGAAAAGTTTTGTATTCAGCTGTTTTCACGCCGTATTTTGCCATGAATGCTTTGGCGAAAGCTTTGCTCGACTCCAATTGCGCAGCCTTCTTGTCCGGCCCGAAGATTTCCAATCCCGAGGCTTGGAATAAATCCACAATTCCTTCTGCCAACTCCGCTTCAGGCCCTACAAAAGTCAAGTCAATCTGATTTTCCATCGCAAAATCCCGGATATCTTCTAAGGATTCAAAGCTGTGATTTTCACCGATTTGCGCAGTTCCTGCATTGCCGGGTGCAAAATGCAATTGAATCTCCTTTCCGCTTTTTTGGGCGTCTTGCAACATCTTCCAGCCCACCGTGTGTTCCCTTCCGCCGGAACCGATGACTAAAATTTTTTGATAAGATGAATTTTCTGACATTATAATTTAATTGAGTGCGCTATGCTTTTTTTCTTTTTTCCAATTCAGAAGTCAACAGATTCAATAACTGTTGGTTGTCCATATCCAAAGAATCACAATTGATGAAAACCGGGGTTCCGTAAACCTTTAAATTTTGTTCCGAAGCCCGCGTAAAAACCTTGCTGTCAATACGACTGATGTATTTGTCGGGGTTGATTAAATCCACGGCAATGGTCTGAGTTCTCGCTATTTTCATCGCTCTGAAACCGGAAATATCTTCCCAATCAACGCTTCCAAAACGAAAGGCAGTAGTGGTGTCCAATAGGCCTTCATCGGAAAGGCTCAGCCCTAAATTTTTGTTGGACAATTTCCGACCGACATAAATCAAGGTTATGCCGAAAAACAAAACCCCTAAAATTCCAATTACAATAATGATGGTGGAATTTTTTATCAGTCCACTTGAAAAGGCTTTGGGCATGGTGACGAACAAGACACAAAAAATAAAAGGAATGAGATTCAAGAACAGCAATCGTCGGAATCGTTTTTTGTTCAGTTTTATAAAAGTTTCATTCATTTCAATTCGGGTTATAAACGTTTTTCTAATTCGGGATGATTGAATAAATGAGAATAAATCTCTAATTTCTCAGTCTGGAAAAGACATATTCCATTGATAAACAAATTGGTGAAGTGTTTGGAGTTGATATCTAAAATACCTAATGAATTTAGTTTTTCATTCATGAGAACAACGCCTTTTCGCATTTGGATTTCATTGTTGATTCTGTAATTCACCAAATCATTTTCATAAATATCTCGATGAAATTTATCTTGAAAACCTACAAAATGGTCGATCTGGTTATAATTCGGTTTGCCGCGCATCCACCAAAGTCCTTCACGCCCTTTGAATAAAAGCCCGTCCGGCGTTTCTTCCACATAGCCGATAATCCTTTTGTTCAGCCGCAAACGGTATTTGTTGTTAAACTTTTTCATCGATGGTAAAAATCGTTATTTTTGTCGAAATGTACGAGATAATTCCTAAAAAACGTTATCAACAAACGATGCGTTTGGTCGAAAAGTTTTTCAATAGAGAAGACCGCATTTTGGATTTGGGCGTTGAAAATCCTTTGGCTTTGCTGATGAAAGAGAAGGGATTCCAAATTCAGAATACCAGTGGCGAAGATTTGGATGAGGAATATGCTTCGCTGAAAAATGTTGAAGCAGATGGAGTTACAGCATTTGAAATTCTCGAACATTTGTTGAATCCCTATTCCGTTTTGAAAAATCTGCCCGGAAAAAAATTATTGGTTACCGTGCCATTGGATTTGTGGTTTGCGCCGCCGTACCGGAATATGAATGACATCCGCGACTGGCATTATCATGAATTCACGGATTGGCAGTTTGACCGGCTGTTGGAGAAAACAGGTTGGGAAATCAAATTCCGGGAAAAATGGACGAATCCCGTCAATAAAATCGGCATCCGACCGGTTCTCAGAAGATTTACACCAAGGTATTATGCGGTTTATGCGGAAAGAAAAGTTTAATCCGAATCAAAACAAATCATGAAAATCCTGATGGTATTAGACCATGAATTTCCTTCCGATATTCGAGTGGAAAAAGAGATTGAAACCCTTAATTCTGCCGGACACAAAGTGGATTTGGCGTGTTATACACGAACGAACAGGGCAACGGAAGAAGTATATTCGGGAATTAAAATCTTCAGAAAATCCATTTCTAATTTCCTGTATAAATCATCGGTAGGTGCCTTGAAATTTCCATTTTATTTTAATTTCTGGAAAAAATTTTTGGATGAAATTCTGCGCAAAGGAAACTATGGAGCAATTCATATTCATGATTTACCGCTTGCCGCACTCGGCTTTCAATTCGCACAAAAATATGATTTGAAATTTGTACTTGATTTGCATGAAAACTGGCCGGTGCTGATGAAATTGTCGGATCACACCCAATCATTGTTGGGGAAATTCCTGAACAGTCATCGGCAATGGTTGGCTTATGAAAAAAAATACGCAAATCTGGCTGATGGCTTGATAGTCGTGGCACCTGAAATGCAAGAACGATTGCGGAAAAGAGGTGTAGAAAACGAAAATACCATCATCGTTCCCAATACTTCCAAAAAAGATACTTTTCAGTTTTTGAAGGAAGTCGAACCGGAACCGGAATTCCTCACCATGCTTTATACCGGCGGGCTGACACGGCATCGTGGCGTTCAGGTTGTTATAGAAGGATTGCGCCAAATGAAGCTGCATGAGAATTTCAGGTTTTGGATAGTCGGCAGTGGGCGATTTGAACAGGAATTAAGAGACTTGGTGAAGAAGGCAGGATTGGAAAATCAAGTGGAATTTTTCGGCTGGCAACCACAAGAAAAAGTCTTTGAATTCATCATGAAATCGGATATCACGCTGATTCCTCATTTGAAAAGTGAGCATACGGACAATACTTCGCCCAATAAAATTTTTCATTATATGCTGGCGCAAAAACCGGTTTTGGCTTCGGATTGCAATTATCTGAAACGAATTCTAAACGCTGCGAACTGCGGATTGATTTATCAGAATAATAGTTCGGAAGATTTTGCGCGCCAATTGAAGGAGATGATAGATTCACCGGATAAAAGAAAAATTTGGGGGGAAAACGGTTTGAAAGCTGTGAAAAATGAGTACAATTGGGAGTTGACTTCTCGGCAATTGCCGGTGCTTTATCAATTTGGAAATTAAATTCAAGTTGGCATTCGCATTCAGTTGATTTGCAGTAAAATAATATATTATTCCAGAAGTAATTATCGGGTTGTATTCAATATGCAGTCTTAAATTATTGATAAATCACATCTAAGCTATTGTTAAAATTAAATTTAATTCATACTAAATAATTTAATTTGTCGTTATGAACACAGAAAAACGTTTTTATAATTTTGGTTTTTTCAGCTTTTTGGGTGTTCTTCCCGCTCTGGGAAATTTTAAATTCAGTTTATCAATGAAAATAAAAATGATGGGGAAGAACACCCGGGAAGCGTCAAACTTCACTCAACCGATTATCCAATTTCACATTCCGACAACTCTCTTTCATGCGTTCAGTTTTCTTTATTTTCGAACTGGGATAAGATGAGGTATTTAATTTATTTGATTTTATGGGCAGGAGCTCTGCAAATTGTGTTCGGACAAGAAAAAGTCATCGAAGGAATGGTGATTATCGACATGGAAGAAATGTCTCCGGAAGGGGTATATGTGACGAACAAAAGAACGAATAAAACCACAGTGACGGATGCTTTGGGCGGCTTTTCGATTCGGGCGGTAGAAGGGGATCAGCTTTTGATTCGTTCTTCGTTTTATGAAAGCCGGATATTTAATCTGACTGAAAATGTGATGCGCAAAGAGTTCATTACTATTCACTTAAGTCTTCAGGTGGTGGCATTGGATGAAGCGGTCATCACACAAAAACTCACCGGTTATTTGGACAAGGATGTGAAATACAATCCGAGCAAAGACCGTGTGGCGAAATTGTACAGGGAGTTGGGCATCAATCCGGATGTGGATAAACTCCGGGATTCGGCCGATTTTTCTTTTGGGCGGGACGTCACTTTTACTACTTTGAATGTGGAGAAAATGCTTGAAGTTTTCACGGGTGATTTGCGCAGAAGGCAGAATTTGTATGAGTTTGAAGGAAGGGAGTATAAAATCAAGAAAATTCAGGATTATTTCGGGGAAGATTATTTTGTCAATGACCTGAATATTCCCAAAGAAAAAATCCGGGAATTCGTATTCTTTTCCTATGAATCTACACGGATTCCGTTGCTTTTTGACAGCGGAAACTATTTGGGTATCATGCAGGAATTGAATCAATCTTCGAAAATCTATCTGAATCGTTTGGAGAAATGGATGAACAAATGACCGACGATTGAAATCAAAAAAAAGAGTCCGAATCCGGACTCTTTCTTAATTTCATATTCTTCTTACTTTCTTATTGAAATTCATCATCGCTTACAGGCTGGTTGAATTGAATATCCTGTAGATTGAATTCTAATTTCATCCCAACATCCAAGGTGATTTTCTGTGGAACTTTCACACCATCAAATTCTTTGTAATCTTCAAAGGTAATGGTTTGTGAAAAAGTTTGCCCTTGTGCTTCAACATTGGAAACAGCCCCAAGTTTCAGGCCTGTATTAATGTCATAATAACTTTTCGTATCTCCTTTTTCAATCACATAAGCATCTTTTCCTTCAAAGCTTTCAATGCCGATTAGTTTCAGGTTTTTGTTATCCGCCAATGCCACTTCCGGGAATGGCAAAGCATCGTATTTCATTTCAGCGATTTCCTCTGCATCCAAATCTTTTCTTTGACCTTGTCCCATTTCATAACCGGTATTTCCATCAAAAACTTTTTTGCTCATGACTTGTCCCATCATGGACATTTCCTGTTTGGTTTTTCCGTCGGATGTATTGATTTCTTTCAGGTTGAGTTTCATGCCTTGGGCTTCCGCTTCATAAACGGCGATGGACGTTTTAACCGCTCTGACTTTGTCGCCGCCAATGGCTGCGATGTAATTGTCCAATACGGTTTTCACGGTTACATTGCTGTCCACGGTTTTTTGTTCCGGCTTGGTGGTCGGTTTTCCGAATCGGTCAAAATAATTGATTTTATAAGGTAATTTTTCCAATGCCGCCAATACTTCCGATGCTTTTCCGACAACGAGAATTCTGGCATTGTCATAGCTGAAATATTTTTGAGCCGCTGCCTGCACTTGTTCCGGTGTCACTGCATTGATGTTCTGAATGTAATTTTCGTAGAAATTATCCGGCAGATTCTGGGTTTGTGTTCTCAATGCGAATCCGGCAACAGTTTCCGGTTTTTCTGCATTCATCACAAATCTTCCAATCATACCTGCTTTTACGGTAGCCAATGTTTCGGCATCGGGTTTGGTTGTTCTGATTCTGTTCAATTCCGCCATTGCAACGACAACGGCACTATCGGTTACTTCATTTCTTACGGAAGCACCGCCGCGGGCTTTGCCAACGTGTTTATCGGCATTGACACTTGAACGTGCGCCATAAGTCCAGCCGTGTTTTTCACGCAAAGCCATATTCAGATAGCTATTGAAATCCCCGCCGTAAATCTGATTGGCGACCAATGCCGGATAATAATCCTTGTCAGTCATTTTCAAATTGCTGACATTCAGAATTGCTATTTCAGACTGAACGGCATTTGGCATGTCCACAAAATTAATTTCCGTTTTGCTGACATCTTTTGGAGCCGGGAAGTTTGAAGTCGGAATATTTCCTTTTTTCCAACCTGCAAATTCTTTTTCAACCATTTTTTTCACATCATTGAATTTCACATCTCCCACGATGGTCAGATAAGCATGATTGGGAACAAAATAATTTTTGAAATGATTTTTCACATCATTCAGGTTCAATGATTTAATTTTTTCTTCGGTAACGAATTCTCCTTTCGGATGGTTGGCACCATAGACCAAAACATTCTCAACCCGCATGGCGTTTTCCTGAACGCTTTTCTCACCGGCTTTTAGGCCGTCAATGGTTCGGGCAGTTTCCTTGTCAAAGTCTTCTTGTGTGAAATTTGGATCGATGATTCCCTGTGCCATCATCTCAATAACTCTCGGGAAATACCGGGAAAGTGCATTGGCGTATGCGCCTTTGGAATTGAAATAAATACTGGCACCCATGAAATCAACTTCCTCCTGATAATCATCTTTGGAAATTTTGCTGGTTCCATTCCCAAGCAGGAAACCGGTCAGGTCGTCAATTCCTTTTTTGCTGCCTTCGGTAAAAAGCGGATTGTCGATACTCAGGTTGATATTCACTCTCGGGAGCTTGTGGTTTTCTACTACCATTACTTTCAGACCGTTTTTCAACTCAAATGTTTTTGGCTTTTCGAGTTTAACTTTGGGTGCAGGCCCCGGTTTCGGTTGCTGTGAACGGTCAATCTGCGCATTGGCTCCGGCTGCTATAAATACCATAGTAAATATATATATTAACTTTTTCATCATTTTTTGTTTAATGTTTTTTGACCATTATTTTTTCTCAGGACCATATTCCACTACAAGCCGCTGATTGTCATTCAGATATTTTCTGGCGACCTCTCGGATTTCTTCACGTGTAATGGAATGATAAATATCCAATTCATTGTTTATCAGCTCCGTATCTCCGTATAGCAAATAATAGGTTGCCAATGAATGTGCAACTCCTTCGATATTGGAATTGGCGTTTACATATTCATTTTCAAATTTATTCAGCAATTTTTGATATTCTCTTTCAGAAATCAATTCTGTTTGCAGTTTTTTGATTTCATCGGAGAAAGCATCGGCCAGTTCGGACAATGGGGTATTTCCAACCGGCAGCGAATAAATAATATAGGAACCATAATCTTCCTGACTGAAGTTGAAGGCACCCACCTGAAGTGCTTTCTTCTCTCTGTCCACCAATCGTTTGGTCAGTCGCGAACTTTCACCATCACTTAGAATCGTTGAGATCATATCTAATACTCTCGCTTCTCTTGTTTTCATGGAAGGCGTGCGGTATGCGGTAATCAACATCGGGATTTGGACGTTGGGGTCTTCCCATGTTGCGTTGATTTGCTGCGTAATTGGTTCTTCTACATATTGTTTTTTAGGGATAACAGTTCCTTTCTGAATCGGTCCGAAATAATCTGAAATCCATTTTTTAGCCTGTTCTTTTTCAAAATCTCCGGCTACGACCAACACGGCATTGTTAGGAATATAGAATTTCTTGAAAAAAGCCTGGAATTCTTCTAAAGTAGCGGCGTCCAGATCTTCCATTTCCCCGATGGTCGTGTGCTGGTATGGGTGTACTTTGAACAGATTTTCTTTGATGGCTTTCAGGATATTTCCGTAAGGCTGATTGTCCACTCTCAGTCTTTTTTCTTCTTTTACTACTTCATTTTGCGTGTCCACTCCGATTTGATTAATCACCGGGTGCAACAATCTTTCGGATTCCATCCAAAGCCCCATTTGCAGGCTGTTGGAAGGGAAAACTTCATAGTAATAAGTTCTGTCATCGGTGGTATTGGCATTGTTTGTTCCCCCGTTGGAACTCACGATTTTGAACCATTCACCGCGCCCGATGTTTTCGGTTCCTTCAAACAGCAAGTGTTCAAAAAAGTGTGCAAAACCGGTTCTACCCGGATCTTCATCTTTTGCTCCCACGTGATACATTACCGAAGTAATCACTACGGGTGCAGAATGATCCTGATGCAGGATTACATGTAGCCCGTTGGGCAGTTCATACTCTTCATATTCGATTTTCTGAGCAAAGGAACTCGTTCCAATCACGCCCATCAATGCGAATGCAAGACCAATTTTTTTCATATTTCTTAGTATTAATCTATGTAATATGTTGGCGAATGTATGATTTTGTTACAAAGTATCCGGGAAATCCGCATATTTTTTCCAAGCTGCATACAACTGCGGAAAATCAATTGGTCAAACCCATTCAAATTCCGAATTCCAAACAAGATTCTCTGCGAAAAAAATCAATAAATGACACAATTAGAAGAGATTATTATCTTTTATTGATTAATTTTATATATTTGTCAAAATTTCCTCGTTATGTTTTCTAAGACATGTGAATACGCCATTCGTGCTCTGATTTTTATCGCACAAAGAACCAAAGACGGAAGTCGAGTAGGCATCAAACAAATTGCGAAAGAAATTGATTCTCCGGAATATTTCATCGCCAAGATCCTACAAGACCTCAGTAGAAAGGGCTATGTGAAATCTGCTAAAGGCCCGAGAGGCGGGTTTTATCTGTCCGAAGAAAACGGGCAAAGATCACTGGCTGACATCGTCAGAGAATTGGATGGCGACAAACTGTTCAGAGCCTGTGCTTTGGGACTCAAAGAATGCTCGGAAAACCATCCTTGCCCGATTCATGACCAGTATAAACACATCAAATCCAAGTGGAAGCATATTTTAGAAACTTCACTGATTATCAATCTCGCTGAAAAATTAGATGAGAACTTGACTTTCCTCAATAGCAAGAATGAATCACCTTATGCATGAAACCGGCAGTTCCGGGCTTTCCTGTAAATCCATCAGGGCATTGATTAATTTGAATACTGAAAAATATTTCAAATCAGCAATTCGGATGGTTTCTTCACGGATTCTTTTCAATTCCAAAAGCGATTGCCGCATCGTTCCATTCAGTAGAAAAGACCGGGGTGTAATCCAGTCCGTTCCGGCTTTGAAAACCAGATTGGAATAAGAAGTATCTGTGATTTCACCGTTTTTTACCAAGATGATTTCATCTTCATCGACTCCATTTTTCAGTTCGTCAAAAACCCTTCGGTCTTCAAATTTAAAGGGATATTCAATTGTGTTGTTTTCAATTAATTTAAAGGAATTCAGTTGTTTAATTTCATAAGGAATGATTTCAAATCTCTCAATTTCCTTGCTGTAAATGATTCTCAATTTGAATTTTCCATTTTGGGGAATTTCAAGATGATAGAGGAAATCGTAGAGATTAATCTTTCCGATGATGTCCGGAAATGCAGCTTTTGTAGCTTCCATTCTCAAGCGGTGAAAATCCAGATTTCGGAAAACCCCGTCAATCAGGCAGATACTCTCAATAAATCGGCGAATCATTGCTGCTGAAAATCATTCTTTCCAAATGAAAATTAAATATTTTTCTCACCGATGTTTTCTATTTCGGAAAACTCATCCGACATCAAAACATTTTTCACCATGGAATAGCTGATGAGTGCTCCTGCCGGTATGGTGGCGAGCAAACCGATGTAAATGGCGATGGCTCCCATTTGTGATATGACGCCAACGATGAAGACAAAAAGCAGCAACCACCAGAAATTTCTCTTGCCTAACCTGAAAGAATTTTTCAAGGCTTCGACCGGCGAATAATCCCCGAAATAAATCAGATAAGGTGCAAAAAATAACAATACCTGAATCAGGTAACTTGCTATCATCATGAAGAATATGTAAACAAAGAAGAACCCAAAGAACATGGTGCCGGGATAGAAATCTCCGTCAAAATTGTTTTCCCAAAAAAATACTGAAAAAAATACACCGAAATATGGAATTATAATCAGTAAAACCAAACCCATGTATATCAATCCTAATACGGCCAGTTGACTGGTTTTTTTGTATCCATCAAAAAAATCACTGAATTGTAATGTTTGCCCATTTTCTACTTTTTCACCGGCAATGGCAAACCCGAGCATGGTGGGATAAGCCGTGAAAATCAACCCGATGATGGTTATTGATGAAACGACAAGTATAAAAAATGCCGTCAAAGCATAAAGGCTGAACAGCAACCATTCTTTCATGTAAATTTCAAAACCTTTGGAAATGGATTCTCCCAATTTGAGGTCATATCCGTTTTGAATTTTTTCTTCTACGGTTGAGCGGGTAATCGTTGCCATAATTTTTAGAATTTAGAATTCAAATATAAGGTTTTTAACAGAAACGACAATTGATTCAAATCTTCAAATGTCCTTTATAGCTTATCTTTGCGCATTAAATTCAACAAAATATGGATGCCAAGGAATTGTTTCAACTAATCCGGTCGCGCAGGTCTGTGATGCCACCGCTGTACAACGAAAAAGAAATTTCCGACGACGAAATGGAAATGATCCTCGAAAGTGCAAACTGGGTACCGACCCACAAACACACCGAACCGGGTAGATTTAAAATTCTCAGTGGAAATGCCCTGCCGCGATTTGCGGAATTCATGGTTGAGAATTACAAAAACACCGTGCCGCCCGAGAAACAAAATGCAATGAAAATCCAGAAAATTCAGGAGAAATGCTTGAAGTCCAATAAAATCATTTTGATTTGTTACCGGAAATCGGGTTTGGTTCCCGAATGGGAAGAGTTGGCTTCGGTTTCCACAGCGGTTCAGAATATGTGGCTGATGTGTACCGCAATGGGCATTGGTTCTTATTGGTCAACTTCAGGTGCGATTGCGTATATGCATGATTTCATCGAATTAGATGCAGCCGAAAAATGCGTTGGAATTTTCTACATGGGTAAAGTGGATGCAGTACCTTATGATGGACACAGAAAGCCGATGGATGAAAAAATTAAACATATTGATTTTTAAACGATAACATCGTCTCAATTAAATTTTTTACTTTTGCGCCCGAATTAAAAAAAACATATAAAAAATAATTTCTGATGAGAAAAATTTGTTTGATTTTGTCAATTTTGGGGTTCGTTCATTTGAACGCACAGACCGTTGATGCAGACGGGAATCTTCATACAGACAGTGAAAAGAAATTGGCAGCGAAATCCGCCAACGGTCGTCTTCAGGGCTGGTACAAAAGCGGAAAAAACAATCTACAATTCAATCAAGCCGCATTTTCCAACTGGATTGCCGGAGGTGTTAACTCTTATGCGTTGACTGGAAACTTAGATTATGAATTTAACTGGACAAAAAACCGGCATATTTGGGACAACAGGTTTATTCTTGCGTACGGTGTGTTGAAAAATGAAGGGGAAGATTATAGAAAATCAAATGACGTCATTGATTTCACCACTTCTTACGGTTATGAATTCAGCCCCAATTTTTATTTCGCCGCAGCAGCTAACTTGAAAACTCAATTTTCAACAGGATATGATTACAATGTGCAGGACGAAGTGACTGGAGCATATCAGAAAATCTCCAATATCATGGCACCCGGCTATCTGACATTCGGTCTGGGGGTAGATTACAAACCCAGTCCTGATTTGCAGGTCAGCTTTCATCCGATTACTTCCCGATTTACTTTTGTGATGGATGAAGCCCTTCAATATGCCGGGAATTTTGGGTTGAAAGAAGACGGAGATTCCTTCGTTTATGGTTTGGGAGCTTACATCGGCGCACGTTATAAATTCAAGATTATGGACAATGTGACCTTTGATAATCAAATCGGAATTTTCAGTGATTATTTAAAGGATCCCCTCAATATGGACATCGCCTATATGGGATTGCTTGACTTCAAAATCAACAGCTTTCTTTCCGCACAAGCTTCCATCAACTTATTCTATGATGAAGACCAAATCACAAGAATTCAGCTGAAAGAGACTTTCGGCATTGGATTGTCTTATAATTTCAACAATACAGAAACATTGAAATCACGTCCTGAAAACTATCCGACCATCGAAGAATTGCAAAAATCATTGGATAAAGCACAGGAAAATGTTGATAAAGCCAACAAAGCATTAGAAGATGCCAGAAATAAATTAGAAGGAGCGCAGTAGGATTAAGCCGCTTTTTCAATAATTCAAAATGAGGGAATTCCAAAAAGGAATTGTCTCATTTTTTTGTTGGAAACAAAAGGATGTTTTTCATAATCAGTCAAAAAAAACTTAGACAAAGTTTTTAAGGATACTCTGTCTAAGTTTACTCCATCGTTGAAAAACATTGGAGTGTGTTAATTAATTAACACGTGGATTAGTAAAAATCAATCCCTCATTTTTTCACAATCTTAAAAGATTTAGTAGATCCTTTTGTGTCCGTTACTTTCAACAGATAGGTGCCTTTCGGCATATTGCGCAAATCCGCGGACTGCACATTTTTTGATTGTTGCAACAGTTTCCCGCTCAAGTCATAAATTTCAGTCATTGCCACCGGATTTGTTGACCGGATGTGAACGATGCCTGTAGTCGGATTGGGATAAAGGGCTGTGGTTGCTTGATGCACATTTCCAATATGCATGGTAGCGTCTTCCACAACAAAATTTTGGGCAAAGGCACGATATGTTCCAGCACGGTTATCCGCCCATACAGCAACACTTTGACCTTCCACATTTTCGGTGAAATCTACCCTGAATTTATTGCTGTCAGCCGTTGCAATCATTTCATATTGGTTTTCCCAAACAAAATCTCCGTTTTCATCTAAATAAGTTACCCCTAATTGGATGGAGTTGACGCCATTGCTGATGCCGTTGGAGAAAAGTATCAATGGCTGATTGTTCACAAGTCGCATATTGCCGACAGCAACCCAAGCGTCAGCAGAAACCGGAAAAATGATTTTCGCATTTTCTCCAAGCAGTGGTTCGCCGGTTGTTTTATCATATTTTTGAATCGCCTGTCCGAACAGGGATTGGTTGGTGTCGCTCAAGGTGGAAGTCGCCCAGATTACAGAAGAAGTTTCGTCAAAAGCAATGCTAGTATTCATTTCATAGCGGCTGTCATCCACGGCAAACGAAGCCCCATCAGCACTCCAAGGAAGGCTTCCGTCCGGATTGATTCTTTGCAAAAATGAATCAAAACGATTGCCGGTTGAACCATAATAACCCCAATAAACCGTATCACCATCCTGTAAAATCGGATAACGTCGGTTGCTGGCCAATGTTTGTGTGGATACTTGTATGCTATTGTCCCAAAGCGGGTTGGCGTCTGCATCAAACCTTTGAGCCCACATCATGGAATTGATGCCAAACCCTGCTTTGACATGATAAAGCAGGATGAAAGAGCCGTCAGAAAGTTCCGCCATTTCACCCACCACACAACTTTCTCCGGAAGGGCCGGTGATTGTCAAAGGCTGATCCCAGACGGGATTGCCATTCGCATCATATTTTATAAGTTGTGCATCGCCTGAAGTGATATTCAGATAACCTGCTATCAGTCCGCCATCGGGCTGTAGAAGGATTTTGATGTCCCAGCCGTCGGGAATGATGATGCCGCTGTCACCGAATAGCTGCGTGCCATCGGGTGAAATCTTGTTGATATAACCGTCTCCATCTTCCGTGGAACTAAAACCGATGTACAAATTACCATCTTCATCCACCGCCGACGAACGTGTGATGGTCCAAGATGCTGGCGCAGCCGTGTCATTGGCAAGCATTCCATTTGTTCCGAACATTGGATTGCCGTCCTGATCCAAAAGTTGCACTCTCAACTGATAACCGTTTGAGGTATCATAAAAAATCACATAGGTTTGTCCGTCATAGGTACCTATTGATTGAATGTCATCCGTTGGGCCGTCTGCCACAGGAGTATTGACATTGTAGTCTTCTGTCCATTGGGAAAATACGCACATGGGTAGTAAAAAAGATAGAATTAACACATAGAATTTCATTTGATATAGGTTTAAATTTGACCAAAGGTCAGTATTCTAAATAAAAAATCCTAAACATTTTCAAGATTTTTAAAGAATTGATTATCAAATTGAAATGAATTTAAATTCGATGTCCAATTTAAATTTCAGTTTTCTATTTTTTGGGATGATTTAAGAAATTTAGAATAAGGGAAAGTGTTTTATTTATATACCGAGCTTCCATCTAAATATTCCCAGACTTTCTCCGGTAGCATCGGTCGTATATTTTTACCGGCTTTGAGGGCTTGACGTATAAAACTCGATGAGATTTCCATGATGGGTGCATCTACAAATTGGAATTTCGGATGTGTTGCCCATTCTCCGGGTTCGTAGCCGAGGCGCGGGTAAACACAGATGGAGTAATTTTTCAGAATCTGTTCGTGGTTTTTCCATTTTCTAAATCCAGACAGATTGTCCATCCCCATAATCAGCGAGAAATCATGCTGCGGATATTTCTCCTTCAACACCGTCAGCGTATCTATGGTATAAGATGGTTTGGGCAAATTGAATTCCACATCGGAGGACTGCATGTGGGGATAATCTTCGATGGCGATATTTACCATATACAGCCGGTTGTAGTCATTGGCGAGGGAAGCTTTCTTCTTGAAAGGATTTTGCGGCGTCACCACAAACCAGACTTTCTCCAAATCAGAATATTGCTGTAAATGATTGGCAATGACCAGATGACCGATATGGATAGGATTAAAGGAGCCGAAATACAAACCGATTTTCATGGGGATAAAAATAAATAAATTCTTTGATATTGATTCAGTTAACCAAAACTTAATGGATAGTAAGTTGGATTTTTATAAATTAGCAAAAATTTATGAAATGAATTCAACTATTACTTTTTGGAAGAGTAAATTCCTGATTACTCAATTTTTATCTTTAATTTTTATTTGCTCCGGGGTCTTGCTTTCTGCACAGACAGTTTTTTATTCGGAGAATTTTGGAACTCCGTCAGGAAATGTAGCAATCGGAAGTTATACCGGATTCCAAAACACGGAGGTTACTTACAGCGGATCTGCTGATATAAGAAGTAGTACCCCTTCTTCAGGCTATAGTGGCGCAAGTGGTGGGGGAAATGTTTTTTTTAATTTGGGTCGCACTTTTTTAATTGAAGGAATCGATGCTTCCGGATACTCGAATCTCGAACTTTCTTTTGGTCATCACAAGGCAAACAATGCTTCCGGTGCTGAATTAACCGTTCAGGTGAGTTATGACGGCGGTGGTATCTGGCATGATTTGACTTATGTCAGAGAAACGGGAAGTGGAACTACAAGATGGACTTTCATAGTGCCGGAAGGCTTGATTGAGAATCCATCTTCCTTGTCTATATTGTTCATAAATACGGCCAATACAAACAATTATCATTTCAGACTTGATGACATCAAATTATCGGGCATTCCTTCCGCATGTGAAGTACGGCCGGATGTTCCTGCCGGAGTTATTGAAGGAGTTCCGTTTTATTGTGAAACAGGCAATTTACATTGGAATGGAGATGCGGCACCCGAAGGAATCACTTATTATTGGCAAAGCGAATTTTACGGAACAGATACCAATTATCCCGTTTCCGCTGATTTGCAGGTTTCTGAAAGCGGTACTTATTACGTTAGGGCAAAAAGAGATGCAGAAGATTGCTGGTCAGCGACTTCAGAAGGATTTGAAGTAGGGATTGGCGGAAATGTTGAAATCATAGAGTACCTTCAGGATCAAACTGTTCAAATCGGAGATGCTGCTACTTTTACCGTTATTGATGAAGGTGGGGCTTATTATCAGTGGCAAAAATTTTCAAGTATTACCAATTCCTGGAGTGATGTGATAAGTTTTTCATTTGAAAATTCCTATACCATCCCGAATGTAACTGCGGATATGAACGGAACCTCATACAGGGTGCTTGTTTATGACGCATGTGGAACTGTGGCGCAAAATCCAGCCCCTGGTTTTGCGATGTTAAATGTTATTCCACAAGAGGAAAAAACCTTTCGCCTGATTACTTCAACCGATGAACTGGAACCGGGACTCACATACTTAATCATGAACAAGGGCGAGGCCGGTTTGGAAGGAAGTTATTCTATAGGAATACAAGAAACCAATAACAGAAAGCCATCGCCGGAAATTCAGATTTCACTTATTGATGGAAAACTGCAAATCGAAGATTTGATTCTGGCATTATTTGCTGATGATGATAACAGACCTTACGGATTTGAACTCGGTGGAAATGCCGGAGCTTGGACATTTTACGATGCAGCTTATTCAGGATATTTGTACGCTGCAGGAGGTGGAAGTAATAATTATCTAAGGGTGCGTCCAGAAAATTCTGATGGCAACAGCCAATGGGCGATTACCTTTAATTCAAACGGAAGTGCAGATATAAAAGCACAAGGAAGTGCTAACAGTAATTGGTTGAGATACAACAGCACTTCCAATATTTTTTCAGTTTACACAGGAGGACAGCAGAATGTTTATTTATACAAGGAACTGAATACCTGTTCGGGAATCCCAGCTGGAGGTACGGTTTCGATCACCCCCGAATCGGGTCTGCCGGATTCTGAATACACAGTTTCCGCAACAGATTATGCGCAGGGAGAAGGAATCACCTATATGTGGCAATCCAAAACCGATGAGGGAGAATGGATAAATGAAACTGAGGCAACCCAAATTTATTCGGATTTTACGGCCACAGCTCCGGAGGAAGGAAGTGTGGTGGAATGGCGATTGGCTGTCAGTTGTTCCGCTTCAGGAGAAACAGCTTATTCCACAACGGCAGACTTTACTTCAGAAGTGAATTTCTGTTCAGGAACCCCAGAAGCGGGTACCGTTTCGATAACCCCTTCAACGGGTGCACCCGGTTCAGCTTATACTGTATCGGCTTCGGATTACAGCGAAGGTGAAGCAGGTCTTTCATATCAATGGGAATTCAGTTTGGATAATGGAACAACTTGGGAAGAATTTGGTGTTGCTGCGGAAGTTTACGAAGATGCAGAAGCAACAGCTCCTGATGCCTTTAGCTCACAGGTTTTTTGGCGGTTGAAAGTTAGCTGTAGCGAATCAGAAAGTTTTGCTGTTTCAGAAGAATATTCAGTCTTTACAGTCAATGATGAATCAACCCCTGAAATTTCATGCTTCACTGAAGATTTCTCATCTTTAACCGCAGGTCATAGTAATTCATCAGATGGTTCGGGTACACAATGGAGCGGAAACGATAATTTCCCAACTGTTGAAAGAGCCTATCAGGCAGGTGGTGCTGTGAAATTAGGAACAAGTTCTGCTATTGGCTTCATCGAGTCGAAAGAATTGAATGAAGTGGAAGGAAATATCACTGTAAATATTATGGTGAAAGGCTGGACTGCTGTTGAAGGAAATTTACTCGTAAGCATAGATGGACAGAGCCAAACATTGACATACAGTGCAGTAATGACAGGTAACTTCGAAGAAGTAACTGCAAACTTTACGAACGTCTCAATTGGTGCGAAACTGAAAATAGAAACCACATCTAAACGTGCTTTTGTTGACAACGTGGAAATCATCTGCGAAGATGGTTCGGAACCAACGCCTTGTCCAGAATTGCTTGAAGCCCCTGCGAATGTTACTTTCGACGACAGCGTTTGTCAGGAAGGTTGTGAAGTAAGCGGCGGTGTGATTTTCGCCCCGGGCGAAACTGCCCCTGAAGGTGCGCATATCGAATATTCTACCGATGGCGGTGCCACTTGGAGTACAGAATTACCGGTTTACAATCAGACCGAATCAATGAGCATCATCACGCGTTTTGTTTGCAATTCGGATGCAAGCGTAGTAAGTCCTTCCTCCGAAGCGGTAACCACTATGCCGGATGTATGCGAAACTCCTGAAACAATTCCAGAGATTACAATCACGAATAATATCTGTCCTTCTACAGACGGAAGTATCTCTGCCAGCGAATCCGAAGATGGCTACACCATAGAATGGGCAACCAATCCGTCAGGGCCATGGACAACTTCCGCTCCTACTTATACGCAAACGGCTATGACTGTTTATGCGAGATATGTAAATGAAAACGGTTGTGCCGGCGAGATGGCAAGTGAAATGACTTCGCCCGATAATTGTGCTGTAACCGGAGATGCTTGCTTCGCAGAAGATTTTTCATCTATAACCACAGGAAACAGTAATACAACAGGTGGATCGGGTATATCATGGAACGGAAATGAAAATTTCCCAACAGTTGTGAAAGCCTATCAGGCAGGTGGTGCTGTGAGATTAGGAAATACATCTAACCCGCGTGGTGGTTCAATTGAGTCAAGAGCATTAACAGAGGTTCAGGGAGACATTACGGTGAATGTAATGGTAAAGGGATGGTCAAATCTTGAAAGTAATGGTCAATTGAAAATCAGCATTGACGGTCAAGAACAAACTGTGTCATATACAGCAATAATGAGTGATGATTTTGAGGAAATTACAGTAAATTTCACAGATGTAACAGCTGGCTCACTATTGAAAATTGAAACATTAGGGAATGCAAATGCAAATCAAAGAGCTTTTATAGACAACGTGGAAATCATCTGTGAAGAAGGTTCTGAACCAACTTCTTGTCCTGATTTAAGCGAAGCTCCTGAGAATGTATCTTTCGAAGACAGCGTTTGTCAGGAAGGCTGTGAAGTTAGCGGTGGGATGATTTACGCCCCTTCAAGCGAAGCTCCGGCAGATGCACACATCGAATATTCAACCGATGGCGGCACCACTTGGAGTACAGAATTACCGGTTTACAATCAGACCGAATCAATGAGCATCATCA
>Ga0265293_10004667_pt1 | contig 23933 bp, 19 predicted proteins | sample Munlanlewell138R_FD_192505 | JGI IMG/M metagenome (GOLD analysis project Ga0265293, IMG submission 192505) | Leachate microbial communities from a municipal landfill in Southern Ontario, Canada - Leachate well 138R | ecosystem: Engineered > Solid waste > Landfill > Unclassified | place: Canada... | reverse complement strand
TTAGTGTCCGTAGCTTGAGTTGTCGAAGCAGTGGGTGCATATTTTCTCCTTTGGTAGTCCTATTGCTCTTACGAGTTCGTCAATTGGGATGAATTTTAATGAGGTGATATTTAGGGTGCTTCTTATCTTCTCTATCATCCTTTCGTATTGCTCAGTACCGTATGTTGCATATAGCTCCACATTCTTATTCTCATCTCCCTCAAATTCTTTTATTATCCTTCTTGTGATAAGTTCCATAACGGATTTAGAGGCTGAGAAATTGATAAATGGACATGCATACAAAAGGGGAGGGCAGGATATTCTCATATGCACTTCCTTTGCTCCGTATTCGTAAAGAATTTCAACATTATCCTTTAATTGTGTTCCTCTAACTATCGAATCGTCGCAAAATACTACCTTTCTTCCGTTAAGTAATTTTCTATTAGGTATTAGCTTCATTCTTGCAACCAAGTCTCTTACCTCTTGGTTTAATGGAGTAAAACTTCTTGGCCATGTTGGGGTGTATTTGGTTATTGCTCTGCGATATGGAAATCTTGTGTCTTCAGAATAGCCCAATGCCATACCTACTCCAGAGTCAGGGATACCCGAAACTAATTCCGCATCTACATCATCAATTGCAGCCATATTCTTGCCTAATCTCCTGCGAACATTATCTACATTCTTTCCCTCATATTCCGATACAGGAAATCCGTAATATACCCATAGGAAGGAACATATTTGCATTGTGTCGTTAGGAGAGCGTAATTGGGTAATTCCCTCAGGAGTGATTAATGAAATTTCTCCAGGTCCTAAGAAATATTCTGTTTCGTAACCAAGATTTGAAAAAGCAGAGCTTTCGCTTGCAACTGCATATCCTTGAGTGTGATGTTTGCCTATTACAACAGGAGTTCTTCCATAATAATCTCTTGCAGCAATTATACCGTCTTTTGTAAGGAGAAGTGCAGAGAAAGAACCTTTGAGTTTCTGGTAAACTATTTCAATCCCTTCCTTAAAGCTATTGCCTTGAGATATTAATAATCCAATTAATTCTGTTTGAGATGTTTTCCCAGAGCTAAGTTCAGAGAGATGACCTCCTGAGGCAATATATTCTTGTTCAACTTCCTCTAAATTATTGAATTTAGCAACAGTTACTATTGCATACTTCCCTAATTTAGTTTTCATTACCATTGGTTGAGGGTCGGTATCGCTAATTACTCCAATACCCTTATTGCCTTTAAATTTATCTAACTCTCCCTCAAATTTGTTTCTGAAATACGCATTATCAAGGCTGTGAATAGAACGATTGATATTTACCTCCTCGTCCATTGTTGCCATTCCAGCACGTCTTGTTCCCATGTGGGATTGATAATCTGTTCCGTAAAACAAATCTGTGCAGCATTCTCCATGCTTTACCACTCCAAAAAAACCACCCATAAAACTTTAATTAAAAAATTAAATTAAAAAAAGGCTACTCAAAAATGGTAGCCTTTTAAATATTATTGACCTTCTATTTACGTATTTCTATAAGAAGGTTAAGTATTTTTATTGCACATTCAGAAATTATCGAGCCAGGTCCGAATACTGCAGCAGCACCAGCCTTGTACAAGTAATCATAGTCTTGAGGAGGGATAACACCACCCACAATAACCATAATATCTTCTCTACCTAATTTCTTAAGCTCCTCGATTACCTGTGGCACAAGAGTCTTGTGACCAGCAGCAAGTGAAGAAACTCCAAGAACGTGAACATCGTTTTCAACTGCTTGACGAGCCGATTCAGCAGGAGTTTGGAATAATGGTCCCATATCCACATCGAAACCGATATCAGCATATCCAGTTGCAACAACCTTAGCACCTCTATCGTGTCCGTCTTGTCCCATCTTTGCAATCATAATTCTTGGACGACGACCATCCAATTCTGCGAACTTATCTGAAAGTTCAACGGCTTGTTTGAAGCTTTCGTTATCTTTTGTTTCTGATGAATACACGTTTGAAATTAAATTTATTTTTGCTTTATATCTTCCATAATGTTTTTCAAGAGCAGAAGAGATTTCTCCAAGTGAAGCACGTTTTCTTGCACAGTCAATTGCATATTCAAGTAAGTTACCCTTACCTGTGCGAGCTACTTCTGATAAAGCCTCTAATGATGCTTGACACTCCTCTTCGTTTCTGTTAGCCTTCAAATCTGCTAATCTCTTTAATTGAGCTTCTCTTACTGCAGTATTATCAACCTCAAGAGTTTCGATTGGGTCTTCTTTTTCCAATCTGTATTTATTTACACCAAGGATAGTATCTCTACCAGCATCGATTCTCGCTTGCTTTCTTGCAGAAGCTTCTTCGATTCTCATCTTAGGTACTCCGCTTTCGATAGCTGCAGCCATACCGCCTAATTCCTCAACTTCTTGAATAAGTTTCCAAGCTCTATGTGCAATATCGTTAGTTAGGCTTTCAACATAGTAAGAACCTGCCCATGGGTCAACACTGCGAGTGATATTTGTTTCTTCTTGAAGATAAATTTGAGTATTTCTTGCAATACGAGCTGAGAAATCAGTTGGTAATGCAATAGCTTCGTCAAGAGCGTTTGTATGTAGAGATTGAGTGTGTCCAAGTCCTGCTGCCATTGCTTCGATACAAGTTCTTCCAACATTATTGAAAGGGTCTTGTTCGGTCAATGACCAACCAGAGGTTTGAGAGTGAGTTCTTAGAGCAAGAGATTTAGGATTCTTTGGATTGAATTGTTTGATAAGTTTAGCCCAAATCATTCTTGCAGCTCTCATCTTAGCAATTTCCATAAAATGGTTCATACCAATTGCCCAGAAGAAAGAAAGTCTTGGAGCAAATTGGTCGATATTCATACCTGCATTAATACCAGCGCGGATGTATTCCAAGCCGTCAGCCAATGTGTATGCCATTTCAATATCACATGTAGCACCTGCTTCTTGCATATGGTAACCTGAGATAGAAATAGAATTGAACTTAGGCATATTCTTTGAAGTAAATTCAAATATATCAGCGATAATCTTCATTGATGGCTTAGGAGGATAGATATAGGTATTTCTAACCATAAATTCCTTTAGGATATCGTTTTGGATAGTGCCTGAAAGCTTATCCATCGATACTCCTTGCTCCTCAGCTGCTATGATGTAGAAAGCCAAAATAGGCAATACTGCTCCATTCATTGTCATAGATACAGACATCTTATCCAAAGGAATTTGGTCAAATAATATCTTCATATCTAAGATTGAATCCACAGCAACCCCAGCCTTACCTACGTCTCCAACTACTCTTTCGTGGTCTGAGTCATATCCTCTATGTGTTGCAAGGTCAAAAGCAACTGAAAGTCCTTTTTGACCAGCTGCTATATTTCTTCTATAAAATGCGTTTGATTCTTCTGCAGTAGAGAAACCAGCATATTGACGAACAGTCCATGGTTTCATTACATACATTGTAGAATATGGTCCACGTAGGAAGGGTGCTACTCCTGCAGCATAGTTCAAGTGTTCCATACCTTCTAAATCCATTGGAGTATAAACTGGCTTAACAGGAATCTGCTCTGGTGTTAACCAATTCTTTTCCATATTTGAGAGTTTTTCCCATTGCTCAAAGCTGTTACCTATTGAATTTGATTTATATTCAATATTTGCAAAGTTAGGTCTCATTCTATTATGTTTTATAAGATTAATCTAAATGTGTTTTCAAATTTACTGCAAAAATACTCCTTAATAATGAAATGACCAACAATTTTCCTCTTTTTCGTTATTGTAATGATAATAATAAGACTTTGATAACATAGATTAAACCACGTAAATTAGTTTTTAGCCCAAATTCCGCAATAGAAAAATCTTTTGCAATATGGTCTGTTAATATTAAGAAATCAAAATCAAGTCTTAGGCGTAAAAAACCTTGTTTTGGGGCTATGGAATCAAATTCTACGCGGGTGGAATTTGATTCTATTTTCGTAGAATCAAATTCTATTTTCGTAGAATCAAATTCTATTGGGATAAAATAGCTATTTACTTGAAAATAAACTGAATTTCTTCGAAAAGATATCAAGGAAAAATAAATTTTTATCAAGGAAAAAAATAAAAAGACTTGGTTTATTTCGAAAAAGGTCGAATGCTGAGGTTTTTCATCGAAATATTAGAAATTCATTATGAGTAATTAACTAATATTTGTTTGTTCTTGGACTAATGGTTTGGAATATGCAAATCTCAAGAGTTTATCTCGTTAACCATATTTAACAGCAAAACTTGCATAATGTTATCAAAATGCGGGTTTTTGTCTGTTTATGTTAAAAATATTCTTTATTCTCTTTCTCTATGTCCAAATCTTCCTTCACTTCTCTGAGTTTGAGATACTTTCTTTTGTTCTTGGTAATCCTACTGAGGCAGTATTGATATTTGCAATGATAGCATATAATATAGAGCATTTGGAAATACCTCTGAAAATCCTTATTACGGAATCTGGGTTTAAATACAGAAAAAACATGGCTTGCAATATGGGTTTAAAGAAATTGTTGTAATTTTGTAGGATTACTTTATCAATAAAATAGATTAAATAAATGGAAAATCCAAAAAACTACGGTTTTAATTCACAATTGATTCACTATAGTGGTCACCATGACGAGTACGGAAGTGCTACCGTGCCTATTTATCAAACCTCTACCTTTAGTTTCGATTCGGCTGAGGATGGAGCTCAATGCTTTTCAGGCGAAAAGGATGGGTATATTTACACAAGAATTGGTAACCCAACTATAAAAGCTTTAGAAAGACAGGTTGCGGTATTAGAGCATGGATATGATTCTGTTGCTGTGTCATCAGGAATGGCAGCAGTAACTACAATCTATATGGCATTATTAAATGCTGGTGATCATATGGTGAGTTCTGCAGCTGTTTATGGTCCTTCAAGAGTTGTAATGGAACAACATTTCTCTCGTTTTGGAGTAGAGTCAACCTATGTAAATACTGCTGATTTATCTGCAATCAAAGCTGCAATCAAGCCAAATACGAAATTGATTTATGTAGAGTCTCCAGCAAATCCTACAATGGATATTACTGATATTAGAGCTTGTGCTGAGCTTGCTCATTCAATTGGTGCATTATTGGTTGTGGATAATACTTTCTGTTCTCCTTATCTTCAAAACCCAATCGATATGGGAGCTGATGTGGTTTTCCATTCAGTAACTAAATTTATCAATGGTCATGCTGATATAGTTGGTGGTATAATTATTGCTAAGGAAAAAGAAGTATATGCAAGGATAAGAGGAATGATGGTGAATATGGGATGTAATATGGACCCTCACCAAGCTTACTTAGTAATTAGAGGTCTTAAGACTCTTGGAATTAGAATAGATAGAGCTCAAGAAAATGCAATTAAAGTAGCTGAGTTCTTAGAAAATCATCCAAAGATAGAGTGGATTAAATATCCAGGATTGAAATCATTTACTCAAAAAGACCTTGTTGAAAAACAAATGAAAGGTCCTGGAACTATGATTAGTTTTGGTTTGAAAGGAGGATTAGAGTCAGGTAGAAAGCTTATGAATAATGTTCATTTGGCTATACTTGCAGTTTCTCTTGGAGGGGTAGAATCACTAATTCAACATCCTGCTTCAATGACTCACTCAAAGATGAGCCCTGAGGCAAGACAAAAATCAGGAATTTACGATGAATTAGTAAGGTTCTCTGTTGGAATTGAGAATGTAGAGGATATAATTGGTGATTTATCTCAAGCTCTTGATAAAATATAATGAAATGTATTAGGCTTTTGGCTTTTCTTCTGCTTATATCCTTTTCTGTCTTTTCTCAAGAGAGACAAAAGGTTGGGCTTGTATTAAGTGGAGGAGGAGCCAGGGGCTTAGCACATGTTGGAGTTTTAAAAGCTTTAGAGGAGGCAAATATTCCCATAGATTATATTTCTGGGACTTCAATAGGTGCAATTGTAGGTGGATTATATTCATCAGGCTATTCAATAAAGGAGATAGAATCGTTCTTCCTTTCCTATGATTTTCAAAATTGGCTACAGGGAAATATAGATAATAGATATACTTTCTATTACAAACAAAAGCAAGAAGACCCTGCCTTCGCTACTCTGAATTTCGATGCGAGCGATAAGTTTAAATTCCAATTTCCAAGTTCTTATGTCGATTTAAATCAAATGGATTATGCTTTTATGGAGATATTCTCTAAGGCTTCCATTGCTTCTAAAAATAATTTTGACAGTCTTTTTATTCCTTTTTTGTGTATTGCTACAGATATTCAGGATAACAAATCCAAGGTGTTTCGTAATGGTAATCTTGCTCAGGCAATTAGGGCTTCTATGACATTTCCTTTCTATTTTTCTCCAATATCAATTGATGGGAAAATTATGTTCGATGGAGGTATGTATAATAATTTTCCATCAGAGGAAATGCTTAAATACTTTAATCCAGACATTATTATTGGAGTAAAGGTAGCAGGGAATTATTCTCCACCTAAGGAAGGTGATATTCTGTCATATTTGCAAAATATTCTAACAGGTGAAACAAATTATAGTGTTATTTGTGAGAATGGTATAATGATTGAACCAAACTTAAATGATTTTGGAATATTGGATTTTTCAAGGATGGATGAATCTTTAAAAATTGGATACAAAACGACCTTAGATAGATTGGATGAGATTAGAGAAATAATAAAGGATACTATCTCAAAACAAGAGCTTGAAGAAAGAAGATTAGAATTTAGAAATAAGAAAATTGATTTAAAGATATCACAGATTAATATTAAAGGAGTTAGCAATTCTCAGGAAAGATTTATTAGGAAAACACTTGAGTATTCTCTTGATAAGGATTCAATTAGCTTGGAGTCAATAAAAGATAATTATTTTAATCTTTATTCTGATTATAATATTATTTCTCTTCAACCTCAACTCAAGTTTGACACCCTAACTAATTCAAAACTTATGGAGATTGATATTAGGACTAAGGAGTTTCTCTCAGCTAAGATAGGAGGGATATTATCCACTAATCCTATTTCCCATCTTTATTTAGGTTTGGATTATAATGTCTTAAAATCTCAGTCTTTTATTTTGCAAGGTAATATGTATGCAGGGAGATATTATACATCTTATGGTTTAAAAGCAAGATTAGATTATTCTACAAGTTTTCCTTTGTATTCAGAATTAGAATATAATAATAATAAATGGAGTTATTATCGTTTAAAAACTAATTTCTTCGACTATTCCCCATTAAACTATCTTGTTCAAAAAGAAAAAAACATTCAACTTACAACAGGGATGCCAATTTCAAGAAGAGATAAGGTTGCATTTAATATTGGATATGGTGAAACAAATGATGACTATTTCAATACAAATTTTGCTTCAATCTACGATACTACGGATAATACTAAATTCAAACATTTAGCAACAGGAATTACCAGAGTGTTCTCTACTCTTGACTCTCCTTTCTACCCTTATAAGGGGATGTATTCAAAATTCAAATTACAATATGTTTATGGAAAGGAATTATTTAAGCCTGGTAATACATCATCTGAAACCGATATTTTAGAAAAAAAACATTCTTGGTTACAGTTTTCATTTAAGCATAAACAATACTATTCTATCTCAAAATATTATTCACTTGGGATGAATGCAGATATATTTTATTCTCTCCAGGACTTATTCTCAAACTATAATTCTTCTCTGCTAAATTCAGGGATATATAATCCAACAATAGAAACTCTAACGCAGTTTATGCCAGAATACAGAGCAAATCAATATGTTGGATTTGGAGTGGAGAATATATTCAAAAGAAAGATACTAAGAACAGATGCCTCCTTCCATTTGTCAGCATTTATTTTTGCACCAATGCAAAGAATTACAACATTAAATAATAATATCCCTAAATACTCGGATTCTTATTTTGATAGGTATTATTTTATATTGAGCTCTTCTCTAATATTCAACACTCCTTTAGGTCCTCTATCCATTATTGCTGGATATCATCAAAGAGAGAATAGGGATGAAAACCCATATACTATTTCAATTAATTTTGGATACCTATTATTTAATAATAAAAACATAAACAGATAATGATAGAAGTAAAATCACTTTATAAATCCTATGATAGTCTAACTGTATTAAAAGATATAAATATAACTATAAATAAAAGTGAGATTGTATCAATAGTTGGGGCATCTGGAGCTGGGAAAACAACACTTTTGCAAATAATAGGTACTTTAGACAAGGCAGATAAGGGAGAGGTGTGGATAAATAATAAGAATATAAATCAATTAAAAGATAATAGTTTATCTGCTTTTAGGAATAAAGAAATAGGATTTGTTTTTCAATTCCATCATCTTTTACCAGAGTTTACGGCATTGGAGAATGTTTGTATACCTGCATATATTGCAAAAGAAACAAAAAAGAATGCGAGAATAAAAGCAGAGGAATTATTAGACCTTTTGAACCTAAAAGATAGGATTAATCACAAACCATCAGAGCTTTCGGGTGGAGAACAACAAAGAGTAGCTGTAGCAAGGGCATTAATTAATCATCCTTCAATTCTTTTAGCAGACGAACCCTCAGGCAATTTAGATTCAAACAATGCAAAGGAATTACATAATTTATTTTTTAAGCTAAGGGAACTATATAATCAAACCATTATAATAGTAACACATAACGAGGAATTGGCAGAGATGAGCGATAGGAAGATAATAATGAAAGACGGCAGTATAATAAATTAGAGTATAATAAATTAGAAAAATAATATAAGAGTAATAATATGAATGATACAAGATTAGTTTACGGAATAAGACCAGTAATAGAGGCTATTAAGTCTGATAAGGAAATAGATAAAATATTTATTCAATCCAATATAAGTGGGAATCTTCTTCAAGAGTTAAAAGAAAACCTTAAAGGTAAGAAGATAACAATTCAATATGTTCCTGTTGAAAAGTTAAATCGTCTTACAAGAAATAACCACCAAGGAGTAGTGGCAATGATTTCGCCAATTGAATATCACAATTTGGAAGAGATTTTAAACGAAAACAACGAGAAAGGTATTAAGTCTTTTATAATTATTCTTGATAGAATTACCGATGTTAGAAACCTGGGAGCAATAGCAAGAACAGCTGAATGTTCAGGAGTAAATGCAATAGTTATCCCACAACATGGCTCAGCTCAAATTAATGAGGATGCAATCAAGACCTCAGCAGGTGCCTTATTGAAAATACCAATTTGCAAGGAGCATAACCTTAAATCTACTATTAATTTAGTAAAGCAAATGGGCTTAACAGTTTATGGAGCAACAGAGAAAAATGGAGAAATCTATACCCAGGCAAATCTTAAATCATCCATAGCAATAGTTATGGGAGCAGAAGACACTGGAGTATCGCCTGAGATACTTAAGCAATGCGACTCTTATTTGAAAATCCCAATTAAGGGAGAGATAGAATCATTAAATGTATCTGTTGCTGCAGGTGTTTTAATGTATGAGGTAATAAGACAAAGAGGATAAAAATTGTAAATTAGGTGATGATAAGGATTTTTTTCATTTTATTGATTTTCTCTCTATTTTCTTGTGCAAAGATAGGAGCCCCAACTGGAGGAGACTTCGATAGGATTCCTCCTAAGATGGTGAAAAGCACTCCAGAGGATAATTCTATTAATTTTACAGGAAAGAGTATTGAAATACAATTTGATGAATATATAGAGTTAAAAAACACTTCTGAGGAATTGCTAATCTCTCCACCCTTAGCCTCAAAACCCAAAATATCCTCAAATCTTAACCGCCTTAAGGTAGAATGGGAAGACACTCTAAAAGAAAACACAACCTATATATTTGACTTTGGAACTTCGATTGTGGATTATAACGAAGGAAACCCAATAAGGAATTTTAGTTTAGGCTTCTCAACAGGCAGCACAATAGATACTTTTTACTATAGCTCAAAGGTAGTAGATGCTTATACTCTAAAGCCAATAGTAAGAAAGAATGTAATGCTTTATAAATTAAAGGATAATATTGATGTTAAAACTCAAAAGCCAGATTATATTACAAGGACAGATAGTAGTGGGAATTTTCTTTTTAAGAATATTGCAAACTCCGAGTATAAGATATTAGCTCACCAGGATAATAACCAAAACTTTCTATTCGATTTACCCAACGAATCCTTTGGTTTTTTGAGTGAGAATATCAATTCAGTTAATGCATTAAGTGATACTATTAAAACAGATAATATAATTTACTTCAATACAATAAGTGATGAGGTAAAGGAATTAAAATCTAAAACACTTAGCTCTAATCATCGCTTGGATTTAGTATTCACAAAGCCCTTAGATGATAGTCTTTATATTCAATTCTCTTATCCTGAGATTAAAAGTTTGGATGATGCTAATCTATATTATAAATTATCCGCTAAAAGAGATTCTCTAAGTCTTTTTTCTCTAAAATATAGTTTTGACTCTGTGAAGTTGAAAGTAGGAGATAGGGAGATAAAAGAAGAAATAGAGCTGGAGTATGTGAAAAAGAAAGATGAGAAGAATAGTTTTGCAATTAAGAAACCAAAGGAAATACATCCTTATTACGCTGAATTATTATTAGAATTGCCTTTTCCCTTATTTGATTCTAATTCGTTTAATATTATAGCTATTTCAAATGAGGATACGATAAATACAATTGCTAAGGTGTCAAATGATAATCCTCTTAATCTAAAAATAGATTTATCACTAACTCAACAAAGCGAATATAAATTTATTATTCCACAAGGAATTATCCTAAACTCATTATCCCAAACCAACGATTCTCTTGTTTTTACTATTAAAACCAACTCCCAAAAGGATTATGGAAATTTTTTAATTAAGATAAATGATAGTATAAATATAGACAAGTCTATTATCTTAGAATTAGAAGATAGTAATAATAAGCTAATCAGAGAGATGATTGGAAAGATATCAGATAAATTTGAATTCAAATATCTTGAGAAAGGGGACTATAAATTAAAGATAATCTATGATGAAAACTCTAATGGTAAGTGGGATAGAGGAGATTTTTTCCAAAACAAACTCCCCGAAAAAGTAATCTACTTCCCAAAAGGAATAAATATTATAGAGAATTGGGATATTGAAGAAGAGTGGAGATTATAAGAAAAACGTATTAATTTTTTGTGAGATAAGAAAAATGATGTATCTTTGCAGGCTCAAAAATAAATTAAATAATTAAGCAACAATTAAAGCTTTATGGCAGTAAAAATTAGATTACAACGTCATGGTAAGAAAGGAAAACCTTTTTTCCATATCGTTATTGCGGATGGTCGTGCACCACGTGATGGAAAATTTATTGAAAGAATTGGTTCGTATAACCCTGTAACCCAACCAGCAACTATTGAATTAGATATCGATGCTGCTTGCAAATGGTTAAAGAATGGTGCTCAACCAACAGACACAGCAAGAGCTATCCTTTCTTATAAGGGTGCTATGATTAAACGTCACCTTCAAATAGGTGTTGAAAAGGGTGCTATCACTCAAGAAACAGCTGATGCAAAATTCAATGCATGGTTGACAGAAAAAGAAAATAAGATTTCAAATGCTAAGGAAGCTAAGAGAAATGCTTCTAAGGCTGATGCTAAGAAAGCTTTAGCAGCAGAAATAGAAGTTAACGCTAAGAGAGCAGAAGCAATTGCTAAGAAAAGAGCAGAAGAAGAGGCAGCTAAAAGAGCAGCAGAAGCTCCAGTAGCAGAAGAAACTACTCAAGAAGAGGCAGTAGCTCCTGAAACAACTGAATCAGCAGAATAATTTAGGAAATTCTTAAATAACAACATAAAAGACTGTTTCTTTTTAACTAAAGAGCAGTCTTTTTTTGTGTGAAATGAAAATCAAATTATGGAAATTAAAGATTGTTTTTATCTTGGTAAGGTTTCAAAACCTTTCGGATTTAAGGGGGAGTTAGTGCTTTTCTTCGATGTAGATACTCCAGAGGAATATTCCGAATTAGACGGAGTATATATAGAGATAAATAAGAGATTAGTTCTTTATCCTATTAAGACAATAAGAGTGAGGTCTAATAAGGCAACAGTTAGGTTTAGGGATATTAGCCCAGAGGATGCTTTAAAACTAATTGGCAAGGATTTGTATTTGCCCTTAGAGCTATTGCCTATATTGGAGGGTAATAAATTCTATTATCACGAAATAATAGGATTTGAAGTAATTGACGCAGAAAAAGGAAATATTGGTGTGATAAAAAAAGTATTAGAGTACCCTGCAACTCCTCTTTTTTCAATTGATTTCAAAGGTAAAGAAATTTTAATGCCTATTATTGATTCAGTAATAGAAAATGTGGATAGAGAGACTAAAACAATATATATCAATGCTCCCAAGGGTTTGATTGAGCTTTATATTGGATAATTTTATCTCGCAATATCAAGAAAAGCAAATAAAATATCGAAAAACGATAAAATATATTTGTTTAGTAATAAAATAATTCGTTACTTTGCACCGTTAAACCGATAATTATGAATAAAAGGACACAATTATTTTCGCTTAAATCAATTAAGATAGGCTTCGATATAGTATTTTTACTACTCATATTGCTTACCTTATTGCTAATGTTTTCATCAATATTTGAGATGACATACATAAGTCCTAAGGTGAATTACAGTACAATATCTGCAAGAATAACTCCAGAGGAAGGAAGCTATCGTAAAAATTTTGTAGTAATCTCTAAAAAAGACAACACCCAAACACAAGCAGTTGTTGACAAAGCGGAAATAATAATAAAAATGGATAATGACAATTTTAAGTCATTGACAATAATATATAAAATTATTTCAACCCTAACATTAGTGCTTGGGCTCTTATTCCTAATCTTTATAGTATTCCATATAAAGAATATTATAAAATGTATAATAAGAGGGATGAGAGAAGAGAATTCTTACAAGTATTTTGTATTTAATAAAGAAAATATAAAGAGATTTAGGTATATAGGAATTGGATTTATATGTATGCCGATAATCGAATTGACAATTTACCTGTTCGATAACTATTTCTTAAAAAAATACTTCTATATACCTGATTATAAAATATTGCCAAGTAGTTCTTTAGGCTATATAACTTGGGAATATATATTTATAGGTTTGTTGTTTATTACCTTTATCGAAATAATTCGTAGAGGAATAAGCATACAGGAGGAATTTGATTTAACAGTATAATAAAAAAAGAAGGGTAAGAACAATAAGATGGGAATAGTGGTAAATTTGGATGTAATGATGGCAAGGAGAAAAATTAGCCTTAGCGAACTGGCTCAAAGGATAGATTTAACTCCAGCAAACCTTTCCATACTTAAAACAGGGAAGGCAAGGGCTATTAGATTTTCAACCTTAGAGGCAATTTGCAGAGAGTTGGATTGTCAGCCAGGAGATATATTAGAATTCGAATCAATAGATAGAAGATTTTTAAAATAACAAATTAAACAACTTAATAATTAAAACACTTAGAAAATGAAAAAACTGATTTTAATGGCAACCCTATTCTTATTTGCATTGGGTTCCGCAGTTTTTGCTCAAGGATTAAAAACTACTGGCAAAGCATCAGCAGTTAAATTAGACGAGCAAATCAAATTAGATGGTAAGGTAAGAACAGGCAAGCTTGCTAATGGACTTACATACTATGTAAAAGCAAACAGAAAACCTGAAAACAGAGCAGAGTTTCAAATCGCTGTAAATGCAGGTTCTGTACTTGAAACTCCAGAAGAAGTAGGTTTAGCTCACTTTACTGAACATATGGGTTTCAATGGAACAAAGCATTATCCAGGAAACGAAATGATAGATGCTCTTGAGAAAGAGGGTATAGTATTTGGACGCCAAATCAATGCATACACAGGTTTCGACCAAACAGTGTATATGGTAACTCTTCCTACTGACAAGAAGGAATTGTTTAGCATGGGATTAAAGATTCTTGATGGTTGGGCATCTGGTATGTTAATGACTGGTAAGGAAATTGACAAAGAAAGAGGAGTAATCATTGAGGAATGGCGTACAGGACAAGGAGCTCAAGACCGCCTTAGAGCTAAGACTTGGCCAACAATGTTAAAAGGTTCTCTTTATGCAGAACGTCTTCCTATTGGTACTTTAGAAAACCTTGAAAACTTCAAACACGAAACAATTAGAGGATTCTATAAGAAATGGTATCGTCCCGAAAATATGGCAGTAATTGTTGTAGGGGATTTCGATGCTGATGAAATGGAACAACAAATCATAGATTATTTTGGAATAGATGATGCTCCAAGTACCCCATTCTCAAGACCTACTATTACTATTCCTGATAACAAAGAACCACTTATTGCTATTGCAACAGACAAGGAAGCAACAGGTAATTCAATACAATATTTCTATAAACACCCAGCATTTGAAGTAAAAACTATTGGAGATTACCGTACTCGTTACTTAGTATATAGCCTTTATTCTGATATGATTAACTCAAGATTAAGAGACTTATCTGAAAAGAAAGATTGTCCATTTATGGGAGCATACGCTGGATATACAGAATTCTTAGCCCGTCCTACTCATGCTTACTATAACTCTATCTCAGCTAAAGACGGAAAAACGCTTGAGTCTTTAGAGTTAATGATGATGGAGAACCAAAGAGTATTACAACATGGATTTGTTAAAACAGAGCTTGACAGAGCAAAAGAATCTATCCTAACACAATACGACAGAATGGCAAAAGAAGAGTCAAAGACAGAAAGTTCTCGTTTTGCATCAGAATATGTTGACCACTTCCTTGAAGGAACTCCAGCACCAGGTGCAAGAATAGAAAACAAATGGGCTAAGGAATTAGTTGAGGATATTACACTTGAAGAAGTAAATGCACTTGCTAAACAATGGATAACAGAAGAAAACTTCGTGTTAGTAATGACTATGCCAGAGAGCAAAGACGTTAAAGTACCTACTGAAAAAGATGTTTTGAAGGTAATCAATAAGGTAAAGAAAGCAAAAACAAAACCTTATGTTGATAATGTAAAAACTGAGCCATTCCTTGTAAAAGAACCAAAAGCAGGTAAGGTAGTTAAGAAAGAAGAAAACAAGAAATTTGACTATACAGAGCTAACTCTTAGCAATGGAGCAAAGGTAATCCTTAAGGCTACAAACTTCAAGAACGACGAAATTATTCTTAGTGCTTGGAGTCCTGGTGGAACATCACTTTACCCAGACAATAAGCTAATCAATGCTAATTATGCAGCAGGAATTATCGATGCATCAGGTATTGGTAATTATGATAACTCTCAATTGATGAAATTCTTAAAAGGAAAAACAGTTGGAATAGTACCATCAATCTCAGAACTCGAAGAAGGATTCTCAGGAAGATCATCACCAGCAGACTTTGAAATACTATTACAATACCTATATATGTTCTTTGAAGCTCCAAGAAAAGATAAGGACGTATTAGCAACTGAAATTTCTAAGATGGAAAATCAAATCAAGATGTTGAAGAATATGCCAGAATTTGAATTCCAAATACAAATGCTAAAAGCAATGAAGCCAAACGATAAGAGAACAATTGTTATCCCAACTGAGTCTCAACTTAAGCAAATGAATATCGACGAAATGCATAAGATATTCCGTGAACGTTTCTCAGATGCTTCTGACTTTACCTTCACATTCGTAGGAAACATCGATATCGATAAAACTATTCCATTAATCGAAAAATACATTGGTTCAATTCCATCTAAGAATAGAAACGAAAAATGGTTAGATAAAGACTCTCCATTTGCTAAAGGAGTTGTAAACAAAACAGTTTATAAAGGACAAGACAATAAGGGAGCAATGGTAATAGCTGTAAACAACAGTTTCGATTGGAATACAAAAGAAAGAATGGCAACAAGAATACTTGGCGATATTTGTAGCATAAAATTAACTGAAACAATCCGTGAAGAAATGGGAGGAACCTACTCACCATCATTCCAATTAAGCTATGATAAATATCCAAAAGCAGAGGCATCATTATTTGCATATTACTCATGCGACCCAGAAAATGCAGACAATTTAGCAAATGCAACATGGAAGGTATTTGACAAGATAATAGCAGAGGGACCAACAGAAGTAGACCTTGCAAAAGTAAAAGAACAATTGATTAGAGCAAGAGAAACCCAACAAGAAAAGAACGGTTACTGGACATCAGCAATCAAAGGTTCAATTTGGTATGACTTCGAACTTACCAACCTTGACGAATACAAAGCAGCTGTAAACGCAATCACAGTTGAAGATGTAAAAGAAATGGCAAAGAAATACTTGAAACATGACGAATATGTAAGAGTAAACCTAAAGCCAGAGGCAATGGATCCAGCGAAGAAATAATCCAAAACCTAAAATAAAACAAGAAGACCTGATTTGAAATATAGTCAGGTCTTTTTTTATCACTACACATCATTGCGTGCCAATCCTCACATGCTTTGCGTCATTGCGAGGACGTAGGACGAAGCAATCCAGAAAGAATTTGTCTGAATCAGAATTTACTGGATTAAAGGATTTACTTGATTTTCTGGATTGCTTCACCTTCGGCTCGCAATGACGCAAGGCGTGGAATTTGATTCTATTTCTATGGAATTTGATTCCATATAGTTTATTATATATAGATAATAGTGCTTTTAATCATTGTGATAGTTTACAGAGCATAATTATTGGGAGTTGAAAATAATTTATATCTTTGCAATATTGCTCTATGTGTTGTTTGCTTTGTTTAGATTTAAAGCATTACGTTGTTAGGGTAAGGATTGATGTGGCTATTGGCATACAATCAGATATTAATATAATGATATTATTCAAGAATTATGGAAACAGTTATTTTTGTTACGCTAAGCGTAATTGTAGGTGGTTTAATTGGTTGGTTTATTGGCAAATCGACAGCAACGAAATCTGCACAAGCAGTAAAGGATAATGCTCAATTTAAGTATAATGAATTAGAAAAGGAGTTTGTTTCATATAAGGCTACGAGTGGTTCTCAATTACAAATGGTAATTGCAAATATTGAGTCTAAGGATAAAGAGATTTTGGGTTATAAGGAAACTATTAATAGTAAGACTAATGAAATAGCTTCTTTGAATACACAGCTATCTACTTCTAATGCTGATTTAAAATCTTTTAGTCAGATTATTATTGATAAGAAAGTTGAAATTGAAACACTGAAAGAAGAGCTTAAAAACATCCGTGATGAGTTTAATAATGTAAATAATTCTTTGGCTACTGAGAGAGCAAATAATAAGGCTTTGAATGACAAACTTCAAACTCAAAAAGATGAAATTGAGGCAATGGGTAAGAAGTTTAATACTGAATTTGAAAATATTGCTAATAAAATATTAGAAACAAAGTCTGAGAAGTTTACTGAACTCAATAGGAATAATCTAAAGGCTATCCTTGAGCCTCTTGGAGAGAATATAACTAAGTTTAAAACTAAGGTTGAAGAGGTTTATGACAAAGAGTCGAAAGAGCGTTTCTCTTTAGGAGAGAAGGTGAAAGAGTTGGCACTGCTTAACCAAGTTATTAGTGAAGAGGCTCGTAATTTAACAAAAGCACTTAAGGGGGAGGCTAAAACTCAAGGTCTCTGGGGTGAAATGATATTAGAAAGCATTCTTGAAAAATCGGGTCTTCGCAAAGGTGAAGAATATTTTATGGAGCATCAATTAACAGACGAAAATGGAGTTCCTTTAAAATCAGATTTGGAAGGGAAAAAGATGCGTCCTGATGCAGTTATTAAATACCCTGATAATAGAAGCGTTATTATTGATTCTAAGGTGTCATTAAATGCATTTACTCGTATGATTGATTCTACGGATGCTGAGGAGAGAGAGAGGGAATTAATGGCTCATGTTTCGGCAATTAAAAATCATATTCTAACGCTTAGTGCAAAGGGTTATGATGATTATGATAAGGCACTTGATTTTGTAATGATGTTTATTCCAAGCGAGCCTGCTTATATTGCAGCAATGCAAGGCGATCCTGATTTATGGAATTATGCCTATGAAAAAAGGATTTTACTTTTAAACCCTACTAATCTAATTACTTCTTTAAAGCTGATTGTTGACCTTTGGAAACGTGAATATCAAAACCAAAATGCTTTGGAGATTGCCGATAGAGGTGCTAAGCTCTACGATAAGTTTGTTGGATTTGTAAGTGTTTTGACCGAGGTAGGCAATAGTATAGATAAGGCACAAAGCAAATATTCCGAAGCCTTTAAGCTCCTAAGCACAGGAAATGATAATCTTGTATTGCAAACAGAAAAGCTTAAAAAACTCGGATTAAAAACCAAAAAGGAATTAAATCCCGAACTAATTAACCAAGCCTCAAATAATGCTTCTTTGTTATAACCAGCGTTTGCGTTTGAAGTAGATAAAGAATCCTATGCCTACTGATGCCATTAATCCTATTATCCCCCAGAATACCCATTGTTTTTGCATAAAGGGTAAATCAACATTCATTCCGTAAACTCCTGTTATTAGGGTTAAAGGGAGCATGATGGTGGAGATAAAGGTGAGGATTTTCATAATCTCGTTAGTCTTGTTGGTCTGCAGAGAATCGAAGGTATGGGATACTCCCTCGATTAGCTCTCCATAGTCCTCTACAAGGTCAAACATCTTTTGATACTGGTCTAAGATATTACCCCAATAGTCTTCCATGTTCTCAACATATCCTTTTATTCCCCCAGATTCAAAACGATGGAATACTCTTACTTGAGGCTTGAATGTGGTATTGAGTGAAATCAAGTTCTTCCTTGTTACAGATAGCTGCTCAAGCACTTTCTCTGCTTTTTTATTAAATATATCAAAGCTAATTCCATCAACCTCTGTTCCTATTCTTAGGATTAACGCATAGGTCTCAACCATTAGCCTATCTAACATATTGTAAAGTAGGGCATCGGAGCTTGATACTATTTCTTCAAGGCTTTCAGGGTTGGTTTCTTTTTGTGTTTGAAGGTCTTTAAAGAAATTCTTTACTACCCAATGCGACCTGCCTATAGTTACTATATAGTTCTTTCCCCAGAATATCTTTACTTCCTTTAGTCTAATAAATTTATTTGCTTTGTCAAAGAAAGGGAAGTGAAGGATAATAAAGTAATAATCGTCGTATTCGTCAATCTTTGGTCTTTGATTAACAGAACGACAGTCTTCAATATCAAGAGGGTGGAAGTCAAATTCTTGAATAAGAAAATCGAAATCCTCCTCGCTGGGGTTTAGGATATGCAACCACCTTGTATTCTCAAAATTTAATGTTTCAATCATGCTATATCCTCCTTTCTTTAATGAAAAACCATGCAAAGATAGTGTTTTTTGAAAAAACTCTTGAGAAAAATCGTAAATACATATTTAATTTTATATCTTTGTGGTCAGAATTACTAACATTTTAAATTACAAATAATATGAAATCTATAAAAGATATTAACTTCAAAGGGAAGAAAGTTCTTCTAAGAGTGGACTTTAATGTTCCAATAAATGAGAATAAATTTATTACTGATGACAACAGAATGAGAGAATCTCTACCAACAATAAATAAATTGATAGATGATGGAGCTGCTCTTATTATAATGGCTCACTTTGGAAGACCTAAAAAAGGTGGTTTTGAGGAGGAATTTAGCTTAAAACCAATTGCAAAACATCTTTCTGAAATGCTTCAAAGAAATGTTATCTTTACTCAAAATCTTCTTGGTAATGAGGTTGAGGCTCTTTGTGAAAATCTTCAAGATGGAGAGGTTATGCTTTTGGAAAATATCCGTTTCTACCCAGAGGAGACTAAGGGGGATATGGAATTTGCAAAGAAATTAGCAAAGCTTGGAGATGCTTATGTGAATGATGCCTTTGGTGCAGCTCACCGTGAGCATGTCTCTACTGCTACTCTTGCTAAGCTTTTCCCTAATGATAAGTATTTTGGTTTCTTAATGGAAAATGAGGTAAGAAATCTTGAAAAGCTAATGAAAAACCCAGAGAAACCTTTTACTGCAATAATTGGTGGAGCTAAGGTTAGCTCAAAGATAGATGTTATTAAAAATCTAATTCCAATTGCTGATAATATTATTATTGGTGGTGGAATGGCATATACTTTCCATAAGGCTATGGGGTTTTCAATAGGTAATTCTCTTTGTGAGGATGATAAACTCGATGTAGCAAGAGATTTATTAAAAGAATTAGAAAATAATAATACAAAATTGATTCTGCCTATTGACCAAGTTATTGCTGATAAGTTTTCTGAGGATGCTAATTTCAAAACTACTTCTGACCAAAACATTCCTGACAATTGGATGGGTATGGATATTGGAGAGAAATCCATTGAGTTATTTAAGAGTGTAATACTTGAATCAAAGACCATACTTTGGAATGGTCCTATGGGAGTTTTTGAATTTAAAAACTTTGCTAAGGGGACTTTTGCTTTAGCTGAGTTTATTGCAAAAGCAAGCGAAAATGGATGTTTTTCAGCTGTAGGTGGGGGAGATTCTGTTTCAGCAGTAAATAAGAGTGGATTCGCCGATAAGATTTCTTATATTTCAACAGGTGGAGGGGCAATGCTTGAATACATTGAGGGGAAAACTCTTCCAGGAATTAAATATATAAAAGAATAATTTAGCTATGAGTAATAAACTATGCTTAATTACTGGAGCAAGCTCTGGTATTGGAAAATCATGTGCTGAAATATTTGCAAAGAATGGTTATAACCTTATTATTACAGGTAGAAGACTTGAAAGACTTAACCAATTAGCAAATGAATTAAAAACTAAATATTCTATTGAGGTAGATTCTCTTTGTTTCGATATTAGAAATAATGATGAGGTAGTTAAGGCAATGGAAAGCCTTCCTATTGAAAAGAGAGAAATAGATATTCTTATCAATAATGCTGGTCTTGCAGCTGGCAAGGAACCTATTTTCGAAGGATTGCTTAGCGACTGGGAGCAAATGATAGATACGAATGTAAAAGGTTTGCTTTATATCTCAAGGATCATTATCCCTTGGATGTGCTCAAGAAAGAAAGGACATATATTTAATATTGCTTCAATAGCTGGTAAGGAAGTATACCAAGGAGGTAATGTATATTGTGCAAGTAAATCCGCAGTAGATGCTTTAAGCAAGGCTATAAGAATGGACTGTGTTGATTATGGTATTAAGGTTACTAATATTGCTCCTGGTGCTGTTGAAACTGAGTTCTCTTTAGTTCGTTTCAAATGGGATAAGCAAAAGGCAGATTCTACTTATAAGGGATATATTCCACTTTCGGGTGAAGATATTGCTGATACAATTTACTATTGTGCCTCACTTCCAGACCATGTATGTATTAATGATTTAGTGATTACTCCAAAGGCACAAGCTTGTGCTACAATATTTCATAGAGAATAATAGTTAGTACAATAAAGGAAAGATAATAAAAATATGTACGATATAATTAAAGATCCAAATAATGAATGCTCCGCAATAAATGTTCAAAAGGCAGTTGATGCTCCTGAGCAAGTTAATTCGGAGTACTTAAAGAAATACAAAAAACAATCGGATTTAAGTATAGATGAATATGTGGAAGGAATTCTCAATCAAAATAGGGTTGTGCTTTCAAAGGCTATTACCCTTGTTGAGAGTTCCCTTCCTTCTCATCAAGCCAAAGCTCAAGCTATTATTGAGAAATGTCTTAAGCATTCGGGTAATAGTATTCGTTTAGGTATTACTGGAGTGCCGGGAGCGGGTAAAAGTACAGTTATAGAGGCTTTAGGAACTATGCTTACAAAGAAAGGACATAAGGTGGCAGTGCTGGCAATCGACCCTTCAAGCCTAAGGAGCAAGGGTTCTATCCTTGGAGATAAGACAAGGATGGAAGAACTTTCAAATGATGAGAATGCATTTATTCGTCCTTCTCCTTCTTCTGGAAGTCTTGGAGGAGTAGCTCAAAAGACAAGGGAGATAGTCCTTCTTTGCGAAGCTTCGGGTTTCGATACAATTATTATTGAAACAGTTGGAGTGGGTCAGAGTGAGATTGCTGTTCATACTATGGTCGATTTCTTTCTTCTAATCCAAATTGCTGGAGCAGGTGATGAGCTTCAAGGTATTAAGCGTGGAATTATGGAAATGGCGGATATGGTTGCTATCAATAAGGCAGAAGGGAATAATAAGAAGAATGCAGAACTTGCAGCAGGACAATATCGCAATGCTCTTCATCTATTTCCTCTAACCGAAAGCAAGTGGGCTCCACAGGTAATAACTTGCTCTGCATATACTGGCGATGGTATTGATAAGATTTGGGATATAGTAAAGGATTACGAAAAACAAACTAAGGAGAATGGTTTCTTCTATGAGAATCGTAACCAACAAAATCTTAAAATCCTATCCGAAAGTATTGATAATCGTCTAAGGTCTAATTTCTACAATAATCCATTACTTAAATCTCAGCTATCTGTATTTAAGGAAAAGGTTGTTGAGAATAAGATAAGTGCTTATATTGCTGCTGATAAACTCTTAGAGGCTTATATTACACAGATTAAGAATAATGAAATCTAATACATAATCCTAATGATTAAAAAATACTTTTACCTATTACCTTTATTTATTTTGCTTTTTGGTTGTTCTACAAAGAAATCAAATAAAACAATTAAAGATACAAATAAACAAATTCAAGAGTCTGTTTACGAAGAATTAGATCTTTTCGATATTAATTGGAATCTAATCAAGATAGGTAATTCTCCCGTAAAGCTCAGTCAAAATCAAGAGAGGATTAGCTTAAATCTTGTTGCAGAACCTTTAAACTATTCTGGATATTCAGGTTGTAATAGGTATTTTGGTTCATATTTTACCAAGGATTCTCTAATTAGTTTTAATCTTGGAGGCTCAACCAAAATGGCGTGTCCTGATGAAGATATGAGAACAGAAAGCATGTATATCAACGCCCTATCAAAAGTAGAAACATACAAAATAAAACAAGATACTCTATTTCTAAAAAGAGGAGACAGAGTAACCTTAACCTATGTATTAGGCAAGTAGTATAAAATATCCTTAGTTTCAAACTAAAGAAATCAAAGAAAAAACTAATGATATCAAGTTTCTAACTATTTATACTTGATTTCAATGTGAACATCATGCCATGATAATCTCAACATCATGCCATGAAGTGCTTGGAATCATGCCATGAATTAGAGAGAATCATGCCATGAATTGGAGTAAATCATGGCATGAATTCAAGAATATCATGCCATGATACCAAGATAGAAGTCCTATAAAAATAGTTTGAAATAAGACTTATTGAGTTTTATGTCTTAATACTGTTCTTTTTCATTAGGGAAGTCGCCGCTTTTTATATCTTCTATGTAATGCGATACGCTGCGGGTAATTTCTTCTCCTAAGGAATGATAACGACGTAGGAAACGTGGAGAAAACTCTTGGGTCATTCCAAGCATATCGTGAAGAACCAATACTTGTCCGTCAACTCCACCTCCAGCTCCAATACCAATTATTGGAATCCTAAGCTCTTTAGCAACTCGAGCTGCAAGCTCAGCAGGGACTTTCTCTAATACTATTGCAAAACAACCAGCATCTTCCAATGCATGAGCATCCTTGATAAGTTTATTTGCCTCTTCTGTTGTGGTAGCTCTAACTACGTATGTTCCAAATTTATTAATACTTTGAGGAGTAAGCCCAAGATGTCCCATAACAGGTATTCCTGCAGAAAGTATTCTGTTTACAGATTCTAATATCTCACTTCCTCCTTCTATTTTTACTGCATTAGCCTCTGTTTCCTTCATTATCTTAATAGCAGAACAAAGTGCCTCCTTAGAATTGCCCTGATAAGTCCCGAAAGGTAAATCAACAACCACAAGAGCTCTTTCTGTTGCTCTTACAACCGATGATGCATGGTAAATCATAGCCTCAAGAGTAATAGGTAATGTGGTTTGATAGCCAGCCATTACGTTTGCAGCCGAATCTCCAACAAGAATTATATCAATATTTGCCGAATCAATAAGCTTTGCCATTGTGTA
>Ga0265293_10004665_pt1 | contig 23937 bp, 23 predicted proteins | sample Munlanlewell138R_FD_192505 | JGI IMG/M metagenome (GOLD analysis project Ga0265293, IMG submission 192505) | Leachate microbial communities from a municipal landfill in Southern Ontario, Canada - Leachate well 138R | ecosystem: Engineered > Solid waste > Landfill > Unclassified | place: Canada... | reverse complement strand
TTAATTTGCTTTTTTAGCTCTTCGTGGTTTATCAAACTCATGTGTAAATCCTTATAAATAATTCACTTGATGACTATATCAAATAAATTCAATTTTTAAGGTTTACACAGTTAGATTTACACTCTCTTTATAGGTTCTTTTTTCATTACAACACCATCAATAGCATTGATTTGAAGTTTATAATTTTTTGTTTTAGCCTTGTATACTAAGTATATTCCAACATGTGTAAGATCTATATCAGTAGCTTCTTCATTAGTCTCTTTTTTAATTATCTCTCTTGCTTGTGCTTCATCAATATTTCTAAGTTCTCTCTTCTTTTGATCAACTTTGATATTTACAAGCGGAGCTTTGTTGTAGCCATGAATGGAGCTATGCTCAAGTGGCGTCATAGGAGTGCTATCTGATGATGCTAAAGCAAAGATTGGGATTAATAGTAGTGACGATAAGTACTTCATGATAAAGCCTTTGATTTTTATGTAGTTACTTTAGAGTAACTGCTTCATGAAGTTTAGCAATTTAATGTTAATAAGATGCTATCTTTTTTAAGTTCTAAAATCTATATAAGTAAAAAAAAAGCAAAGTATATATCTTAAACTAAATCAATTGTTTTTTTACAAATTCCATATAGTAACCCTCTTCGGCTTCTAGTTCATCATGAGTTCCGCTTTGAACAAGTTCGCCTGCATCTAAAACATAGATAGTTTCTACATTTTTAACAGTGCTGAGTCTGTGTGCTATGGTAATAACAGTTTTCTCTTTTAGAAGCGGTTCTATTATGGCTTGAAGTTTTGCTTCAGTGTGAACATCTAGTGCGGAGGTTGACTCATCAAAGATAACTACGCTTGGATCTGCGATAATCATCCTAGCGATGCTAAGCCTCTGTCTCTGTCCACCTGAGAGTCTAACACCATGACGACCAACAATAGTATCAAGACCCTCTTGCATCTGCTCTATCATCTCTTTGAGTTGTGCAATCTCTAAAGCTTTATGTATCTCTTCATCGCTAACATGTTCATCGCCCATTGTTATGTTAAACCTTAGGCTTGAGTTAAAAAGAATTGGCATCTGTAATACTAAAAAGACCTTTTGTCTAAGTGAGCGTTTATCAATCTCCTCAACGGCTAAAGAGTTGTATTTTAACTCTCCACTACTCTTCTCGTAAAAACCAGAGAGTACTTGAGCCAAGGTTGTTTTACCGCTTCCACTAGCTCCAATAAAAGCAATTTTACTCTTTGCCTTTATATCAAGGCTGATATTTTTTAGTATGAGTTTTTCATCTGCATAGGCAAAGCTTAGATCTCGTAAAGATATATCTACATCTCTGGCTTGGATCTCTTTTGTTCCACTTACTTGAGTCTTTAGGGTTAAGATCTTGTTTATTCTTTTCAAGGCACTTTTAGCTGATGCGTAGCTATATTGCATAGTTAAAATATCTTGAACAGGAGTCATAATAAACCAAATATAGCCAAACATCGCAAACATCATTCCGATGCTAAGATCACTATATGCAACGAGTAAAAGTCCAGAGGCTCGGATAAGCTCAAACATAACTAAGAAGATAGTGTAGGAGAGTTTCTCATATGCTACGCTTTTGTATCCATACTCATTTGAAGTAGTTTGCACTCTCTTTGCATGGCTTGTCGCCTCTTTAAAAAAGTAATCTTCTTTGTTTGATGCTTTTATCTGAGCATACAAGTCTAGTGTCTCTCCTAAGTTATTTTGAAACTCCTCTATCGCATTGTTTTCATCTCTTTTTAACTTTCCTGTGATGGCTGCCATTTTTTTACTAAGTATCATAATAAGAGGCTGAACTATAAGGATGAGGATCCCTAAAATCGGATCTATGATGATCATTACAACGCCAACTGCAACAAGAGTTAAAAGAGATGAGATAAACTTGCTCACACTTGTGATGATAAAGTTATCAAGTGTGTTTACATCTGTGACAAGATTTGAAGTAATAGCACCAGATCCAAGAGTTACATACTCATTCATGGAGGTGATTTTGAGATGTTCTATAAGTCTAACTCTTATCATATATGTTACATATTTTGAGATCTTAGTAAAGACTCTAGTTATGATAACGCCAAAAAAGTAGTAGATAAACCTAAGGAGTATGACCATTAAAGTAACTATTGCTATGTAGTAAAATGCAGTTGTAGATCCAAGTAGAGAGTCTATGCTATTTACAAAAAAAGCAGGCTTATCAAGCAAGATCTCATCTACCATAATAGGAAGCATCAATGGGATTGGGATGCTAACTAAGATAGCTAGAAGTGTTATGATTTGACCATATATAAGAGATGGTTTGTTATCTAAAATGAGCCTATAGATGCTCTTTATGGTAATTTTTGACTCTTTCATCTTTTACCACAAACCGAGTTTAAGCGTTTGCATCTAGTGCGTTTTTTATTCTCAAAATAGTCTCATTTTTCCCAATGATAGCCATAACTTCATCTAGTCCCGGACCACTCATCTTTCCTAAGAGTGCCACGCGTAAAGGCTGACCAATCTTTCCAAAACCAATAGCCATCTCATCTACTACTTCTTGCATAGCATCGTGGTAGTCACTTGGAAGATGTAGCTCATCTGAGTTTTGAAGTTTTAGGCTAAATGCACTTAAAATATCCGCAGAGTCCTCTTTAAAAGCCTTTTTTACAGCTTTTTCATCATAAAAACGGGGAGTTGCTAAGATCTCTTTAGTTAGTTCTGCCATCTCTTTTAAAGTCTTTGCACGCTCTTTTATAACATCTAGCAAGATCTCTTTTTTATCGTGTGAAGTCAAGACTAGATCAAACTCACTAAGTAGATCTGCTAAGACTTTGTTAGAGCTATTTTTAAGGTAGTGAGCACTTAACCAGTCTAGCTTTTGAGTGTTATAGATAGAAGCTGATTTGTTTATATCTTTAGGGTTAAAATGAGTTATCATCTCCTCCATACTAAAGATCTCTTGATCCCCATGGCTCCAGCCTAAACGAACTAAAAAGTTTAGAAGTGCCTCAGGAGTGTAGCCCATGTTTTTATACTCCATAACATCAGTAGCTCCATCTCTTTTTGAGAGTTTTTTGCCCTCTGCATTGTGTATCATAGGAACATGGTAAAACTTTGGGATCTCAAAGCCTAAAGCCTCATAGATAACTATCTGCTTTGGAGTGTTTGAGAGATGGTCATCCCCGCGGATAACTTCATTTACACCCATTAAATGGTCATCTATTGCTACAACAAGGTTATAGGTTGGTGAGCCATCAGCTCTTGCAATTACAAAGTCATCTAGTATGTCATTTGCTTGAAATTTAACATCGCCCTTAACTCCATCGCGAACTATGATTTCTGTGTTTTGAGGTGCTTTTATACGGATAACTGGCTCGATTCCTTCGGGTGCAACTCCTTCAAAATCACGAAATCTTCCATCATACATAGTTCTTTGCTTATTTGCCATTTGAGTCTCACGAAGATCTGCTAGTTCCTCTTTTGACATATAGCATTTATATGCTTTTTTCTCATCCAAAAGTTGCTTGATATACTTAGTGTAGATCTCATCTCTTTGTGATTGATAAACTATCTCCTCATCATGCGTTAAACCCAACCATTCAAAAGCCTTAAGAATGGCATCTGCCGCCTCTTGTGAGTTTCTTGCTTTATCTGTATCTTCAATGCGAAGAAGAAACTTTCCACCATTTTTTTTAGCCCAAAGATAGGAAAAAAGAGCGGTTCTTAAACCACCAATATGAAGATAACCTGTAGGAGATGGAGCAAAACGAGTAACAACCATGAAAGAGCCTTTTATTATAAGAAGTTTAGTAGTGAGATTTTAGAGAGTTTTTTGTTAATATATGGTAAAAGTCTAGAGTTTGAGTCCACTTTAGGCAAGTATTGGCTAAAAATAGATAAAATTACATCTTTAATTTATAGGATAACAGATGCAAAAAATAGTTTTAACAATTTTACTAGCTTTATCGTTAGAAGCTAAAATGATAGATGGTGTAGCAGTTGTAGTGCAAGGTGATGCGATAACCCTTCATGAGATAAAAAAAGAGATGCAACTCTCAAGGGTAGATGCCGTGGTTGCTACTGATGCTCTTATAAGAAAAAAGTTAGAGCTTCAAGAAGTACAAGAGAGAAAAATCACAGTTGATAGTAGTGAAGTCTATGATGATATAAAAAAATCAGCAGAAAGAAATGGTCTAAATGTGAATGAATTTTATGAAGCTATCAGAGAATCAAATGGCTTGACTTCGGTAGAGTTAAAAGAAAAAATTAAAGAGAAACTTCTTTCTCAAAAATTATATTCATCTATTGCTTATAGTGTTATAGAAGAGCCAAGTGACGATGAGATAAAGAGTTACTACTCTCTTCACAAAGAGGCATTTGTACATCCAAGTGGTTTTAATGTCGTTATATATAATGCACAAAATAAAGAGAGACTTCAAGAAAAAATAGACAACCCAATGTTTTACTCTCCAGATATAACAAGCTCTGAGCAAAATCTTCCATACGATAGAATTGCTCCAGAGTTAGCACAACTTTTAGAGAGCACTCCGCTAAGCAGTTTTACACCCGTTGTCCCAAATGGAAAAGGCGCATATGCGAGTTTTTATATTAAAGAGATAGAACCGGCAAAAGAAGCAGATATAGAGAGTGTAAAAAATCAAGTTATGAATATGATGATGTCAGAACAAAGAGAACAAGTTTTAGGTAACTACTTTGCAAGACTTCGCCATAATGCTGATATAAAGATGATTAGAAATGTTGAGTGATGAGAACTTTATAAACATTGCAACAGAGATATCAACAGCATCTAAGTGTGTCTCAAAGCAAGTTGGTGCAGTCATTGTGAAAGATGGCAGAATTTTAAGCACTGGTTACAATGGCACACCAGCAGGTTTTACAAACTGTTGTGATTATTGGAAAGATGAGTATACAAAAGAGCATCATGAGTGGTCAAAAACTTATGAGATCCACGCAGAGATGAATGCCATCATTTGGGCGGCTAGAAAGGGTATTTCTATAGAAGATGCAACTATCTATGTAACATTAGAACCTTGTAGTGAATGTAGTAAAAATCTCATAGCAAGTGGGATAAAAAGAATTGTTTATGCAAAAGAGTATGAGCACACTCATTCAGAGGTTATTTCAAAATTTTTAAAAGATAATGGTGTTAGTATAGAAAAGCTTTCATCAACTAATGTAGAGGGTTAAATATGCAAGACAAAGAACAACAAGAATTAGAAGCGGAGATAGGAAGACATATGCTCCAACCCCAAAACTATGGGGATATGCGAGATCCTGACTGTGTTGGTATTGGTATAGATAACGCAACAAAAACATACGCAATCATCTATCTAAAAAGAGATAGCTCTCACATCTTAGATGTAAAGTTTGGAACCAATGCCTCAAGCCCAGACGCAGCTACTCTAGGCTCACTTCTTAGTGAGATGATAAAAGGTGAGTCAATAGTCAATGTCTTAGTTACAGTCCATGGACTTGAAGAAGATCTAAAAGAGTCATATGCAAACTTAGAGAAACCAAAGGTAGATACAAGCAAGCCAGAGGGCGAGCAAGTTGAGCACATCTCAACTGCACATCAAGATAGCGCAAATATTATCCTAACAGCATTCCGTGCTGCAATGCGTCACTATGATAGAAAACAAGAGGGCATAGAAGAGGATCACTTTGAGATGAGCATAGTAAAAACTTGTCCTTACTCAAGCGGAGATTGTGCTTTTGTCAAAAAAGACAAAAGCAAAAAAGCTTAGAGCGTCTTAGCCTTGTAAAAACTTAGCTATAGCAGATGTTGGTCGTCCAATGATCGCTTTTGAGTCTTTAAAGATTATTGGGCGTTCTATTAGTATAGGATGTTTTATCATCGCGTCGACTAAGTTGTCATAGTCATCTTCAGCTCCTAGATCTAGCTCACTATAGATCTCTTCTTTCGTTCTCATAAGCTCTCTAGGGTTCATTCCAAGCATAGTAAGAGCTGTTGTGATCTCATCTTTTGTAGGGATTGTTTTTAAGTACTCAACAGCAACAATCTCACATTCATTTTCATCTAAAATAGCCAAAGCTTCACGACATTTTGAGCAATTTGGGTTATACCAAATAGTAACTTCATGCATAAATTTTCCTTTTATAGTTTTGCAATATTAATTAGAAAGTATATCTTATAGGCTTTATATTTTCTTGTAAAATTCAAATTGATACTTTTGTGATACTTTTTGGACATACAATCACTAGTAATAAGCAAGCATATAATTTACTATCAATTTTAAAGGAACCCTCTCTTAATGTCAAAACCAATGTTTTTTTTATTTTTTCTACTCTTTACAACTTCACTATTTTCATATGAGTCAGAAAACAAGATCCAAGCCTTGATCATCGGCAAAATAGCTAAGTTTATCACATGGGAAGATGAGAGTCGTGATACTTTTATCATCACAATGTTACACAACTCTTTTGGAGATACTTTGGAGCAAGTCTATAAAGGCAAGCAGATCAAAGGTAAAAATGTAGAGATTAGATATATATCAGACATAAAAGAGATACAAAAAACAGATGTTTTGTATGTCTCAAATGTTACTTCTATAGAACTTGATGAAATTTTGCTAAAACTTAAAAATACTAATGTTTTAACTATTAGTGATCTTAGAGGATTTGCTGAGAAAAAAGGAATAGTGCAGATATATTTTGCATCTCAAAAACCAAAACTAAAGATCAACCTAACAAGTGCTAAAGAGCAAAACCTACAAATCAAATCATCACTACTACAAATCGCAGATGTAATCAAAGGCTAATAAAGATGTTAAAGTATAAAAAATTTCTCTCTCTATTTGCAGCTATCTTTTTAAGCTCAGAGCTTTTTGCAGAAGCTTCTTTGGATGATGATTTACAAGATCTACTAGATATGAGAAGTGAGCTAAAAGCCGATGTTGGATCTAGAAGCGGTGCTAAAAACTTTTTAGAATCTCGCTCTCCCGTAGATGTTATAACTCACACTCAAATAGAAGACTCAGGACTAACCTCACTAACCGATGTTATGCGTTACTTTGTAGCTGGGTTTAACGCTCCTGAGACTTCTGTGGCAGATGGAAGTGATCATGTAAGAGCTTTTACTCTTAGAGGAATGTCGCCAGATCAAGTACTTGTTTTAGTAAATGGAAAAAGAGTTCACACCTCGGCACTTTTACATGTAAATGGCACTATAGGGAGAGGTTCAAGCGGTGTAGATCTAGACACAATTGCACTTGTGGCAATTGATAAGATCGAGATCTTAAGAGATGGTGCAGCCGCTCAGTACGGATCTGACGCTATAAGTGGCGTAATAAACATCATCTTAAAAGGTTTTGGTCATCAAAATGAGATATCTTCGCACATAGGCATTAGAGATAAAGGAGATGGAAAAGGTTTAGAAGCTGGTGGTTTTGTCTCTATTCCTTTAGAATATGATGGATTTTTAAACCTCTCTCTTAGTGCAAAAGATGAAGAGCAGACTCAAAGAGCAGGAAAAGACAGAAGACTTAGCCCTGCATCTGTAAAAACACATGCTGGTAGACCTGATGCAAAAAACTTAAACTTAGTTTTAAATGCAGAAAGCTTTAGTGTTGATGATCTTACTCTTTATTCAAATGCTCTTTTTAATTATAGAGAGAGTGAAGCTAGTGCGTTTTTTAGACCTCACGATGCAAACACAAGTGCAATATACTCAAACGGTTTTTTACCAATAATAGAAGCCGAGATCTTAGACTACTCTTTTGTTCTTGGAGCAAAAGGAAAGTACAAAGATACAGAGTGGGATCTAAGTAATACATATGGTTACAATGAAATAGGCTATAAATTAAGAAATAGCATGAACTATGGTTACGCGGCATCTTCGCCGACTTCGTTTAATCTTGGAGAGCTTAGTTTTATGCAAAACACTACAAATCTTGATTTAAAACATATGTTTGATAAGTTTGAACTCGCTTTTGGCGGGGAGTATCGTTATGAAAACTATGTTGTTAAAAAAGGAGATGCAAGCTCCTACACAAATGGTATATCTCAAGGTTTTGCAGGCTATAGACCAGAAAATGAAGTTGACGCATCACGTTCAAACTATGCTTTGTATGTTGATGGGATCTACTCGCCAATAGAGAGTTTATCGCTAGAGGGAGCTACAAGATATGAGAACTATAGTGATTTTGGCCAAACGCTAAATGCTAAGCTATCAATGGGCTACAAAGCTATTGAGACTCTTCTTTTTAGATCTTCTATTAGTACAGGTTTTAGAGCGCCATCTTTGGCACAGTCAAACTACTCGCACACTTCTACTTTTGGTGGGAAGATGGAGGGAACTTTTAGACCAGAACAAGAGATCTCTAAAGCATTAGGCGCAAAAAAACTTAAAGCTGAAAAATCAAAACACTTAACAATTGGTGGAGTCTATCAACCAACAAGCGCTACATACTTTATGCTTGACTATTTTTACACACAGGTAAAAGACAGAATTATGCTCTCAAATGAAATTGGTGGATCTACAGCTTCGCCAACCCAACAAGCCATACTAAACACTTACGGAGTCGACAAAGCAAGGTTTTTTACAAATGCAGTTGATACTGTTACGCAAGGGATAGATGCAAAACTAACGCATAGATTTGATTTTGAGGGTAACTCCAAGCTTCATTCTAGTTTATGGTACAACTATTCCATAAATAAAGTAGATAGTTTTAATGATTCAGGTATGAATCGTATCAACTCAAAAGAGCAGATAGATAGGATAGAAAACGGACAGCCAAAACACTCTTTGCGTTTGCTAAATAAGTATGAGATCCAAAAAACAACTATAACGTTAAATCTCTCAGGCTATGGCTCATACTCACAAGTAATTGACAATCAAAAATATACATTTAAAGAGTCATGGACTGCAGATCTAGATCTCGCTTATGCTTTTACAAAAAAATTTAAAGTAGCAATAGGTGGTCATAATATCTTTGATGCATATCCAGAAAAATTCTCACAACCTATCAACAATTTTTATGGACGAGATGCTATAAAGCCTTATTCAAGGTACTCTCCATTTGGATATAGCGGAGCTTACTATTATGCTCGTGCTACACTGAAGTTTTAAGGCAAACGAATGAAAAAAGGAAAATTTCGCTCAATCCGTCACAAACTAGTTTTTCTGCTAAGCTTGAGTGCTATTGTAGCCATCATACTATCTTCAATGGCTATATTCGCATATACTTTGGAGAAAAAAAGAGTTCATAGCGTAAACAATCTTGTACAACTCGCAGAGATCTTAGCAGAAAATTTAACAGCCCCAATAGAGTTTGATGATGCTATGAGTGCAAAGAGTTTATTGGGATCATTAAAGTTAAATCAAAATATACAAGGCGCATATCTTTTTAAAGAAAAAAACTCACTATTTACTTCATATGAAAAAGATATAGATCTGCACAAAATTATGGAAGATAAGATCTCTTCTTTGTACACACAACACACTATGAAAAAAAGATTTGAGTATTTGGATAGTTCTTATATTATTGTGGGAGTGCCAATACATCTAGAGGGTGAATTTATCGCATCTTTTGTTATTATCTCAGACACAAAAGAGATAGTTCAAACCATATCTGAGCAGCTAATTACTCAGTTATTAGTCGCTTTTATTACTATTTTGATCATTGTTTTTCTTGCATTTAAAGTTCAAAAGATCTTTACACTTCCAATCTTTACTCTAAGAGATACCATGAGAGAAGTCTCACGAAACAACGAGTACTCTCTACGCATTAAAGATAAAAGAAATGATGAATTTCAAGATCTATTTGATGGCTTTAACAGTATGATAGAAGCAATAGAGAGTAAAAATGAACAACTTCACTCTTATACTCAAAAAATTTCATCACTTCTAAATAATGCAGGACAAGGCTTTTTATCTATTGGATCTGATCTTCTTATTGATGATGAGTATTCAAAAGAGTGTGTAAGACTATTAGGAGAGGATCTTGGATCTAAAAATATTGCAGATGTTTTACTAAAGACTAAACACGAAAGAGATCTCTTTGAAGAGACAGTAATTGACGCAATAGCACAAGAAGATGAGATGCTTCAAGAGTGCATTTTATCACTACTTCCTATCGAGGTTAACTTAGACAAAAAGACTCTAAAGATAGAGTATAAGATGATAGAAAACTCTAAAGTAATGCTTATCATTACAGATATTACAGCAAACAAAAAACTAGAAAACAAGATAAAAAAAGAGCAAGAGATACTTAAGATGATAGTTGAGATAGTTAGTGATTCTGAGATGTTTTTTGATACAAAAAGAGAGTATAGACTCTTTATAAACTCTCTTGAGAATTATGTAGATGATAAAAAAACTCCACTAAGTAATGTTAATGAGATCTATCGCATAGTACATACATTCAAAGGTGCTTTCTCTCAACTTTATATGCAAAAAGTTGCTGGGGCTTTGCATGAGATCGAGAGTAATCTCTCTTTGATGATTCAAGAGAGCAAGATAACTAATGAAGATCTACTAAGACTTTTAAAAGAGAGTGACTTTAAAAAGCCACTAGAGGCGGAAGTAGCGACTATTAGTAAGATATTGGGAGAAGAGTTTTTAAAAGAGTCAAGCTATATAAAAATAAACTTTGAGAGTCTCCAAGAGCTTCAAGAAAAAGTAGCGTCTTATATGCTTGATAATGATGTTAACACTTTAAAATACAAAGATCTATTTGAGAGAATTTTAAATTTATCAAAAACAAAACTGATAAACCTATTTAGACCATATAACAATCTTGTAAATCAACTAGCTTTGAGGTTGGAAAAAGAGATCTATGATTTTGAGATTATCGGAGATGATAACATTAGCATAGATGATGGGTATAAACCTTTTATAAAGTCACTCATTCATGTATTTAGAAATAGCATAGATCATGGTATAGAAGATCCTGAGATAAGGTTGGAAAAAGAAAAAGATGAAAAGGGAACTGTGCAGTGTAGTTTTGAGAAAAAAGAGGGCTCTTTATATATCCTAATCTCAGATGATGGAGCAGGGCTAAACAAAGAAAAATTATTACAAAAAGCAAAAGAGTCAAATGTTATATCAGCAAGAGAGGCTCTTAATATGAGAGATGAGGATATATTTGGGCTTATCTTTTATGATAGGTTTAGCACCAAAGATGAGATCTCAGATATATCTGGAAGAGGCGTTGGCATGAGCGCTGTAAAAGCTGAACTTGAGTTACTCGGCGGTAGAGTAGAGATAAAGAGTGAAATAGATGTTGGAACAACATTTGTTTTTATAATTCCATGCGAGGAGAGATAATGCAAGATATGTTAAAAGGATTGTTGTTGCCACTTAGAGATAGAAGTGCTGAGTATTTAGAGAGTGAGCTAGAGATACAAACGAAAATACAAGGGGTAAGTAGTAAAATCTTTACAAATCCCACCTCCATAAAAAACTCCTCACTTCTAGCTACAACAGGATCTATAGAAGTCTATGTAGCTATGGGTTACGATGGAACACTCTTTGAAGAGATAGTAAAGATATTTTTACAAGGGGATGAGGTAGAGGGTGAAGAACTCATCGAAATTAAAGAAAGCATATCTTGCGAGCTTATCAACATTATAGTTGGTAATGCCATTAAAAACCCCATCGACAACACAAGTCTTAACATTACGCCACCTCTTTATATAGATGAGATGTCATCAGTGTTTAAAGACAAAAATAGTAAAATTTTAACTACAAATATAGAAACTATTTATGGAAATATTTATATAGCCATAACTCATCCATTCAAGAAATCATTTTAAAAAAGGAGTTAATTTGCCAAGAGTACTTATCGTAGACGATTCACTAATAGTAAGAAGAAATATGCAAAAATTTCTTACAAAACTAAGTTTTGAAGTTATAGGGGAAGCAAAAAATGGCTTAGAAGCCATAGAGATGTGTTCTAAACATAGCCCAGATCTTATAACTATGGACATTACTATGCCAGATATGGATGGTATTACAGCTGTAAAGAAGATCAGAGAGTTTGATCAAAATGTAAGGATCATAATGTCGACTTCTCATGGACAAGAAAAAATGGTACTTGACTCTATAAAAGCTGGAGCTAGAGGCTATATGCTAAAACCAATAACCGAAGAAAAGCTAGTAAATACACTCAAAAAAATCTTTCCTCTGCATAGGTTTATAGATGAAAGTTATTACGAACATAGTAATGATAAACCTACAGAAGAAGTAGATGAAAAAGATATAGCAAACTCAGAGGAAGAAAAGTAGTGATGCTATATGCTGAGTATTGATCTAAGATCTAAGAGTTCTTTTGAGATTCTTAAGGTTTTTGAATCTCTTCACTTAAAGCCCAAAGAGATAGTTGAAGCAGAGATTTTAGAGAGTGATTTGGACTCTTTTGGTTTTAAATCTTTTGTAGATCTAGCTCAGGTCTTTTTTTTAAAAATGCTCATGCCTTTGCAAAAAGATAAAGATACTATTGTTTTGAGATTTTCTAAGTTAGATGAGAAGAGTTCTTTTCATAAGTCAAAAAATAGCAATGAAAAGTATGGAGTAGAGAGTGAATTTTTTGAGATTGACAAAACAAAGCAGTTTAGCTTTTTATACCACTATAAAAAAGCCTTAGAGTTTGTTGGTATTGAGAGTAAACAAAGAGTTTTAAATCTTGGCATAAACCGAGGCGATGAGTTTAGAGTGATAGAAAAAATGCTAAATAAAGAGGCATTTAGCGATAAAAACTTTGTTGGAGTTGACTACTGTGCATCAGCAATAGAGTACGCAAAAAAGGAGTTTAATGCTCCAAACATAGAGTTTATTTGCCATGATATAAATGCTCTAGATGAGCTAGATCTAACTAAGTCAGATCTACTTATATCCATAGGAACCCTACAAAGTTCTAGCATAAATTTTAACGCTTCGTTTATGCATCTATATCAAAACTTTGTGCAAGATAGGGGAGCTATAATTCTTGGTTTTCCAAACTCAAGATGGTTCGATGGAGAGATGATATATGGTGCAAAAGCACCAAATTATAGCTTTAGTGAAATGAGTTTAGTTTTAAAAGATATTCACTTTTGCAAAAAGTATCTTCAGCAAAAAAAGTATAGGGTTGTTATCACTGGAAAAGACTACCTCTTTTTGAGTGCAAGAAAGATCTAGCGAGATAAAACCACTCTGTTTTTACCATTTTCTTTTGCTTCATACATAGCATTATCAGCTCTTGAGATTATGCTATCTACAGAGTCTGTATCATTACAAGCAGTAAGCCCAAAACTAGCAGTAACACCATAAGAGCTTATCTCTTTTAATTTGCTGTCTTTTTCTATAGCTTCTCTAATTTTTTGAGAGATATTCAAAGCATCATTTATGTTAGTATCTATAAAAGCGATTATAAACTCTTCGCCACCCCATCTAGCTAGAAGATCTGTTTTTCTTATATTTTTTCTTAAAATTTCAGCAGTCTTTACTAAGATCTTATCACCTGCTTGATGTCCTTGTTTGTCGTTTATAGATTTGAAGTTGTCTATATCTAAAAACAGAAGCGAGATAGGTCTAGCATCTCTTTGATGCAAGGATAAAAATCTCTCAAACTCTTCATTGAACTTTCGTCTATTTGGGATATTTGTTAACGCGTCATAGTCAGCTAACTTCTCTAATCTTTTATGATAACTTCTAAGAATCAGTATGATGATTAGAGCAAAGATAAGTGTAAAAAACAGAGATATCGCAAGGTTAAAATAAAAAACATTTCTTGCCTTATATGCAAAGTCATCGATACAAGCTTCTACAATCAGGTATACACCAAGTTCTGGTATATACTTGGTTTGCATAATATAGTCATCACTATTTTTTTCATACTCAAACATATTTGCATCTTGAGTTGTAATAAGATCTTTATAGTTTTTTAAAACTTCCATTTCATTTAGATGTCTCTTAACATATTTGCTTTTTTTGCTAAGAACTACCTCACCATCAGGGGTTACAAACATAACATCAAGGTTGTACCTTTGCTTAAACATATCTAACATTTCATCTATATATGAAACTTCGATACCAACGCCTGTTACGCCTAAAAATGTCTGTTTTTCATCATATATTTTGAAGTTTATAAACATGATGAGGTTATCTGTAAAGTTAGAGTTATAGTCTAGATTTATCTCGTGATTTTGAGAGATTTTTAAAAATTCAAAGTACCACTCATTTGTTGGGTTTTTCTCATTTATCTTCTCTAAAAAACCGTTGTGGGTGTAGTATCTTCCTGTCTCATTTGAGACTAAAAAAGAAGTAAGAAGTCCATATTTGTTTTTTATGCTTGAGAGAAAGTTTGCGATCTTTAAAGAGTCACTCTCATCATGTAGAAGCCAGTGTTTTAAAAATGTATCATGTGCCATCATAGAGCTTACTAAGTAAGGTTCTATGAGCTGTTTTTGGATAACTGTGTAGATGTTATCTACAGAGAGTGGAAGAGATTGTGTTTTTAAATTTGCTTGAGTCTCATTTTTTGCAACCATATAATTTACAACAGAGATAGTTATTGAGAGGGTCAGAAGTAAAAGAGTTATGATAGCTATTATTTTATAGTTTGATTTCATATATTTTTCCTAAAATTGTTGAGAATTATAGCCTGTTTAGAGCATCCATTTCTTAATCCAAACGCTAAGTACATAAAGACCCCAAATGTGTTGCTTAAATCCACTCTTTGAGGCACTTGCAATATACTCGTCTAGCTCTTTGGTTTTAAACATTCCTGTTTCATTATTGACATCTTTTATAAGTGAGATCTTCTTAGAGTTTATGAGATATTCTAGATAGGGATTTGAAAATCCTTTCTTCTTTCTTTTGAGTATCTGATCATTTAAATGTGGCTTCATAATCTCTTTTAAAAGCTCTTTGGTAACACCATTTTCATACCTAAGATTAGGAGAGATACTAAAGACTAAAGAGGCTAGATCTTTATCCAAAAAAGGAGTTCTTGTTTTTATAGAGCTAAGACTACTCACAGAGCTAAGTTTTGCTAAAAAATGCTCAGCTTGAAAGTGTTTTAGATCTATATAGCTATACCAAAAAGATTCATCTGTATGAGAAGATCTCAAAAAAGAATCTCTATGTTTTGTAAAGTATTTTAGTGCATGGTTGTCTTTTATGTTTTGCTTTAGAAGTAAATTTTTTTGCAGATCTGTAAAGAGTTCCCCAGAAGTACGAAAGAGTAAGGTCTCATTGAAAACTCTTTTGTAGTACTCCCACTCTCTATTTTTAGAGTAGTTTGAGCGAAAATATTTCTTAAGATAGTTTTTGTTTTTTAGAGATCTAAGTTGTTCTATATCTAAGAACTCAAAATATTGCCTATAACCCAAAAAAAGCTCATCGCTTCCCTCTCCACTTAGGATAACACTATGTCCATCTTTTTTGATTCTCTCAAAAAGAAGATAAAGAGGAATGGCTGCCGGATCATTTAGTGGTTCATAAAGTTCGTCTAAAACCATTTCACTTGCATCTATAAAATCGTTTTGCGTGATCTCTAAAGTGGTGTTATTTAAACCTAAAAAATCAGCACTCTCTTTAGCATTTTCTCTCTCATCATACTTAGCAAACTCTTTATAGCCAACGGTGTAAGTCTCTAGATCTACTCCCCTTTGTTTTGCAAAAGCACAAATACTCGCACTATCAATGCCACCTGAGAGAAGTGAAGCAGTAACACCGTTTAGCCTTGTACCTATAGACTCTCTTAAAGTTTTCTCTAACTTGTGTAAGGCTTCATCCCTGTCTGTTATGAGATCTGGTTTTGTATCTAGGAGGTTAAAATACTCTTTTATCTCATAGCTATCTCCATCAAAAACAAGATACTCAGATGGGCCAAGTTTGTAGATCCCATCAAAAAAAGTATAAGGAGTAGTTGGTGCTAAAAATGATAGATAAGAGAGCAGAGCATCTTTGTTCATACTCACTCTCTCAAGAAAAGGAGTGATACGCTTTAGGCTAGATCCAAAGATAAGATCTCTGTTTTTTTGCATAAAAAATAGAGGCTTTGTGCCAAACCTATCACGATAAAGATATAGTCTTTTCTTATCATAAATAGCGATCCTAAAGTTACCATCGAGATACTTTACAAAGTCAGCTCCCCACTTTAAGTATGATGCAAGAACCAGCTCCTCATCACTTTGTGCATCTACTTGTTTTAGCTTCTCTCTTAGTTCTTTTTGTTTGTAGATCTCTCCATCAAAGACAACTTTTAATGCTAAGAGATCTGCTTCTTTGGCAAGTCCAAAAAAATCAAACATTACCTAAAAAAACCTACAGTTATATCATTTTTCATATAGTCTTCTCTAAATTTAATCTCTCTAACTCCAATCTCAGATGCCATTGTTTTTATAATACTAATTGTTAAGTAGTTGTATGTTTTGCTCTTTTTTGATCCATGAAGTATGTTAAAAATAAAACCTTCTTCACATGAAGCGTAGCAGTTTTGCATAAAAAGATGAGTCTCAAAAAGTTCTAGTGTGTTCATTGCCCCACTGCAGATATAGTACGAAGCAAAGGGGAGTGGATCTTTGCAGATATCGGCTAAAATCGCTTGGGTTTGTGTACGCTCTTTAGTTATTTCCACCATCTCTTTTATGGAGTCTATAGCGATATACTCTTTTGGAAGTTTATTTTCCCTTTTTGCATAGAGATAAAAATCTCCAAATCCACAACCAGCATCAGCTAAAGTAAATTCACTAAGGTTTTGTGGAAGTAGATCTAGGATGATTTTAAATCTTAGATCTTGAGAATCACTAGAGTTCCAGTTTACACCTTTGGCGCTCACCCCATGAAGTTCCATAGCAGAAGTGTAAAACTTATTATTGTCTATACGAGGCATATTTTTATAGATGTTTTAGCATACAAGGAATATCAGAACTATCTCTTAACTCTTCATACTCATCTATCTCTGTATGCATAGTTTCAGTAAATGTTTCCATAGACTTCTTTAAGTGTTCTTGCGCTTCTTTTACTAACTTTTTTTGAGTAGATTCTATCTCACTAAAATGTTTAAGAGTTTTTTGATAATATTCTTTATTGTCAGTAAGAAGAACGATATCCTCTTTTTTAACCCACTTTCTAAGAGGTTTGCCATCTTTTTGAAACTCAAAGATAACATTGTCACTGTTTTTTGAGGCAATAAATTTCCCTACAGGAAAACCAATAAAGGTAGATAAGGGTGTTGCGTGTTGTTTTTTGATTACATAATACATTCTCTAAGTATATAACAAACATACTAAAATATGTTAAAATATTTTACAAATATAAGGAGTTTTTATGAGTCATCTGTACAATCTAGCCATAATAGGGGCCGGTCCAGCAGGGATAGCAACGGCTATAGAGAGTTATATGCAAGGTATAAAGGATATAGTCTTACTAGAAAAGGATCAAAACCATAACTCTACTATACGAAAGTATTACAAAGAAAACAAAAGAGTAGATAAGGACTGGAAGGGGCAAGAAGTTGAGCTAGATGGTAGGATCTTTTTTGTAGATGGAACAAAAGAGACAACATTAGACTTCTTTGATGAGCTACTAGATCGCCACTCAGTGGAACTTCAAACGCATGTTGAGGTTCAGTCTGTTGTAAAAAAAGAGCACTATTTTGAAATATTTTTGGCAGGAAAGAGCATCAGAGCCAAAAATGTTGTTGTAACTATTGGGAGGATGGGAAAAGTAAATAAGCCGAAGTATCCTATTCCAGTGGGCATAAAAGATAAGATAGTTTACTCCCTAGAGAGCTGTAGTGAGGGCGAGAAGATCCTTGTAGTTGGTGGGGGAGATAGTGCAGTTGAGTATGCGGTAGATCTTAGTGAGAAAAATGATGTAGCTATCTGTTACAGAAGAGAGACATTTAGACGAGCAAACCCAACAAATCAAACAAATATCGCAAACGCTATTATCCACAAAGAAGTAAGACCAATACTTGGCATAAACATAGATGGACTTGAAGATGAGGATGGCAAGGTAAAGGTTATATATAGAGAGATAGAGCCTGAGATCTTTGATAGGGTAGTATTTGCTATTGGTGGAACAACACCTAGTGGTTTTTTAAGTGCATCGGGCATAGAAGAGATAGATGGAAAGCCAGTTCACGACAAAGATTATGAGACAAACATAAAAGGTCTTTTTGTAGCTGGAGATATCACGCAAGAGCGAGGTGGAAGTATAGCTCTAGGGCTAAATCACGGCTACGCAATAGCGTGTTTTATACAAGGTGGAGACAGATTAAAGGAGAGTTAACTCTCCCTCCACTCGGAGTGTTTAAGATTGCCCTCACTCCAATGCTCTGCGTTGGAGCGTATATTTATTTGTGTGTATTTATTAGTATGCATTCCCACGCAGAGCGATGGGAACGAGGCTAACCTTCTTTTAGTATAGCTTCATCTTTTTGGCTCATTACTCCATCTGGAGTGTTTAGGATTAGTTCTATCTCACAACTTAAGTATTCAGAAGTTGTGAGTGGAGAGAAATTTTTATCTTCAAATGCTGCAACTTTAGCGTTATAGATGATCTCTTCTAAGAGACTTTTTTGTGCAGATGTAGAGGAACAAGAGCCTCTTAACTCATTATCTAAGTAGATATTTAGTGTTGTTTGTATCTTTTCATTGAGCAGTGGATGTTCATTTAAAAGGGTAGCTTTATCTATGGTTCTTTGAGATTCTAAGACCTCTTGGATGGACTCACGAGCAAGTTGTAAAAGCACAGATCTAGACACTTGCATCCCCCTTTAACTTATAATTGTTTATGAGTTTGATGATAATCATAACACTTATAACCTGAAACAATGCCGCTAAGATAAAAGCATAATAGTGAAGAGTATCTATACTTGAGCCTTGATATGCAAGTGTTGCCATAGCAATTAGAAGAGTGAGTGGCATGGAGTGAGACAAGCCCATAAGTACAGAGTCTATAAGCCCTAACTCTTTGATAAAAACTAAAGATGCAATAACTCTCATAATAATCATAAAGGCTGCAATAACTAAAGCTTTATAGATAAGTCCATCCATAGTAAGAGCAGCTAGATCAAAAGAGCTCCCAATGTAGATGAAAAATATAGGAATCAAAAACCCAAATCCATAAGAGGCAAGTTTTTCGGGCAGTTCGTGTTTATGTTCAAAAAACGTAGGTATAAAGATCCCTGCTAAAAATGCTCCAAAGGCGAGTTCGAGTTCTAAGTAGAGCATTGCTCCAACGAGTAAAAAGAAGATTCCCATAGAGAGGCGAATATCTTGTTCTTTGTTATCATCAACTGGCATCAAAGATGTTGAGACTCCTGGAAACCACCAAAAGAGAAGTTCCATTGCACGAAAGAGTAAAAACATAAAGAGCAAAAAGAAGATAAGAGCTAGTATAGTCTTTATAAGCCCACTTCCAAAACCAGACTCAATTGCGGCTGAAGTGAGTGTTAAAAAGCCGATACTCACAACCTCGCCAACGGCTCCAGCAGTCATAGAAAGTCCTAACCACGGAGTTTTTCCATACTCCTTTGAGAGACTCGCAATAAGTCCGACCGAGATAAGAGGAAGAAGAACCATAAAGATTTTTCCAAGGTTAAAGTAGAGTGAGATAAGGATTGAAAAAGCGTAAAGAATAATGAGATAGAGTACGATTTTTTTCATAAGTTCTTTAGGGGTTTTAAGGACTTTTTTGAGGTTGATCTCAGTTCCAGCTATAAACATAAGGTACAAAAATCCAAGTTCTGCAACTATTTCAAAGAGATGCTCGGTATGTAAAAAACCTACATATCCTAAAATTGATCCAAAGATGATCTCTATAGGAGTAGTTGGAAGTTTTAGGAGTTTTGCAAAAAAAGGAGTAGTTATGATGATAAGTGAGATAGTAATTATCAAAACAACATTATCGTGCATAAGTATCCTTTTATTAGTTAAACTATCTCATTAATCTATAAACTAGATTCCGTGTCAAGCACGGAATGACGAAACACGCGTCATCCTGATCAAACAAACCATCATCTTGAGCAAACAAACCATCATCCTGATCAAACAAACTGTCATCATGAGCAAATAGACTGTCTTCCTGAGCAAAACAAACCGTCATCCTGAACTTGATTCAGGATCTATTTTGACAACTCTTTAAAGCATTCAGCTAACTTTTTTCGCAATACTAAGATTTAATGATTTTAGCATCTCTAAATCTTTGCTTGATATTCTACCATTTGTTGTTAGATAGTTTCCTATAACTATGGAGTTCGCACCGTGCTGAAATATCTCATCTTGTCTCTCTCCAAACATAAGCCCACGACCACCAGCAATCATAATTCTCTCTGCGTTTGGTATGCTCTTCCTTGTAAGTCTTATGAGTGAAAAAGCTGTTTCAATGTCTAGCGGATTTGGCTCTAGATCTAGTGCTTCATTATGGTGGTAGAAGTTTATAGGAACTGAAGTTGGGTTTAGTGACTCTAATGACTTTAACATCGAGATCCTATCTTCATCGCTCTCACCAAGACCAAAGATCCCACCACTTATAAGAACTAAGCCAGACTTATTTACATTTTGACAAGTCTCATACCTTTCATCCCATGTGTGAGTAGTGCAGATCTTAGGATAAAAATCTCTTGAAGTCTCTAAGTTGTGGTTGTAAGCCTTGATACCAGCATCTTTTAGAGTTAGGAGCTGATCTAGTGAGGCAGTTCCATTACAAGCAATAAGTCTTAGTTCTGGAACTTCTTTTGTTAAAATTTTTGCAATGCCACAAACAAACTCAAGAGTCTTGCTATTTAACCCTTTATCAGAGGTAACTAGACAAAAGCCCAAGGCTCCATTTTCTCTTGCAGTTTTTGCTTCATCTAAGATGTGTAGCATCTCTTTTTGTTTATACCTCTGTATATCTGCTTTATATCTTACACTTTGTGAGCAAAACTTACAGTCTTCGTTACATGTTCCACTGTTTATATTACAAATGGCACATAGAAATATCTCTTTATTCATGATTTAATTCTTTCATATGAAAATAGTTTTTTGTTGAAATTTTTTTCTTCTTTGTCTTTAGTAAAATAGCTAACATTAAAATGACTATCGCTAACTTCAAGCATTGCACACTCTGAAATGGGTTTGTTTCTTGCACAAACTTCACCAGAATTTAAAAAAAGAGTCTTGCCTTTAAAGTCACTCTCAAAAGTATGAGTATGTCCAAAGATTACCACATCTGCATCACCAGACATATAAAAAGGAAGATGCATAAGTTTAAACTTTGTATCTGCTAGTTTAAAGTAGTAAGGCTCTTGGACTAAGTTATACTTTGAGTGAAACTCGGCTAAATGTGCATCGTTGTTGCCATAAACAGCCACATAAGGAGCTGAGCAATTTTCTAGATAGTCTAAAGTTTCGCTCTCTCCAATGTCCCCAGAATGGATAATAAACTCTGCGCCATTTTCTATAAGTAAGTCTATAGCATCTTTTGCCATCTTTACTTTTGAGTGAGTGTCTGAAATAATGCCTATTTTCAACTTTGTCTCCTTATGAGAGATGCTTTTGCTTAAGCCTTTATATCTTCTGCAGGTGTACGAGTTTTACACTTTACACACTCATAAACATCTTTGTTTCTGTAAACTCTTGGTGCTAAAACACCTTTACAGCCTTTTTCTTTACACTTGATAGTAGTAGGTTCAAACTTTGAGATAAACTTACAATCAGGGTAATTTGCGCAGCCCCAAAAAGGTCCACGTCGAGAGTTTTTAAGACTTATCTCACCACCACAATCAGGACAAGGAGTCTTGCTAACTTGTGTCTCAACATCTATACTTTTTGTATTTTTACACTCAGGATAACCGCTACAAGCTAAAAACTGTCCATTTCTTCCATTTTTTATAATCATCTCTTTGCCACATTTATCACAAATATCGCCACTTTTTTCTTGCTTTACTTCTACTTTGTTACCGTCTTCATCAACTTGTTCAGTATATTTACACTTTGGAAAACCGCTACAAGCTACGAAGTTTCCAAAGCGACCAGATCTCAAAAGAAGTTCATGTTCACCACACTTAGGACAAGTTCTCCCTAGTGGTTTTGCAAGTTTTAGTGAGACAATCTTCTCTTTACCTTCAGCAACTTGCTCCATAAAAGGAAAGTAGAAGTCACTTAGAAGTTTCTGCCAATCTGTTTGACCTTCTGAGATCTCGTCTAGTTTTTCTTCCATATTAGCAGTAAAAGATATATCAACAATGTTTGCAAAGTTTTTCTCAAGCATTTCGGTTACAGTAAAAGCCATCTCTGTTGGAACTATTTGTTTTTTTTCTATGTTTACATAAGTACGACCACTTAGAGTCGCAATAGTTGGAGCGTAAGTTGATGGACGACCAACTCCCTCAGATTCGAGTTTTTTAATGAGACTTGCTTCTGAGTATCTTGGTGGTGGCTCAGTAAAGTGTTGCTCAGGTTTTATGCTTTGGATCTCGGCTTTGTCGCCCTCTTTTAGAGTTGGAAGAAGTTTGTCTTTGTCTTCATTTCCTAAAACTGCATAGAAACCATCAAAGATAAGTTTTCTACCGCTTGCTCGAAACTCGTTGTTTTTTCCAGTAAAGATGATATTGTTTTGCTCAAATAATGCATCATTCATTTGACAAGCCATAAATCTCTCATAGATCAGACGGTAGAGTTTGATCTCATCTGGCTTTAAAAAACTCTGTGCTATTTCTGGAGTAAACTCTAGCATAGTAGGGCGAATGGCTTCGTGCGCCTCTTGCGCACCTTTTGCTTTTTTACCATAGAACTTTGGCTCATCTGGCAGGTACTTTTTGCCAAATTTCTTCTCTATGATGTCGCGAACGCTATTTACTGCTTCTGTTGCCATATTTAGTGAGTCAGTTCTCATATATGTGATAACACCACTCGTTCCATCAGGAGTTTTTACTCCCTCATAGAGGCTTTGAGCTACCATCATAGTTTTCTTAGGAGTAAATCCTAACTTACTAGATGCAGTTTGTTGCAGAGTTGAAGTCATAAATGGTGGAGGAGTTGAAGTTTTTCTCTGTTTTGTTTCTATCTTTGAGATAACAAATGAGTCTGCTTCTACACTTTTAACTATAGAAGTAGCATCGTTTTTGTTCTCAATTGATAGTTTTGTGAGCTTATCACCCATGTGGTTTATAAGAGTAGCTTCTATATCTTTTTTAAAAAGTGTGTCGATCGTCCAGTACTCTACTGGGATAAAAGCCTTTATCTCCCTCTCACGATCTACTACAAGTTTTAGAGTCGAAGACTGAACACGACCACCAGAGAGTCCTTTTTGGATCTTTGAACTTAGAAGTGGAGATAGTTTATAACCCACAACGCGGTCAAGCATACGGCGAGCTTGTTGAGCATTTACCATGCTCATATCTATCTTTCTTGCAGATTCGAGTGCATGGGTTATTGCAGTTTTTGTGATTTCGTGAAAGACGATGCGAGGAAGCTCTGCGGGGTCTTTTTTTATAGCGTGAGCTATATGCCAACCAATAGCTTCACCCTCACGGTCCTCATCGGTCGCGATGTAGATAGTATCTGCTTTTTTTGCAAGCTCTCTTATCTCTTTGACAATTGCAGCGTTTTCTTTCGCAACGCTATAAGCTGGGACGAGTTGGTTGTCTTCATCTACAGTGATGCCAAAACGAGATTTTGGGAGGTCTCTGATGTGACCTTTAGATGCAATGACTTCATAACCTTTACCTAGAAAAGTTTTAATAGTTCTTGCTTTTGCGGGTGATTCGACGATGATTAGCTTCAAATAGTTTTCCTATATATAGTATAGTGATTTTTAAGTGGCGAAGTTTAGCACAAAAAAATAAAATAGTAAAAGTTTGATAAGTTTGCAAACTTGTTAAAGTTATTTTTTACAGTGTCGATTTACCTAACATCAAGGCAAGGAAGCCGAGATTAAAAACTCAAAACAAGAGCGAAAGGCTCTTCCATAGAAAAGGATTTATTATG
>Ga0265293_10004664_pt1 | contig 23940 bp, 26 predicted proteins | sample Munlanlewell138R_FD_192505 | JGI IMG/M metagenome (GOLD analysis project Ga0265293, IMG submission 192505) | Leachate microbial communities from a municipal landfill in Southern Ontario, Canada - Leachate well 138R | ecosystem: Engineered > Solid waste > Landfill > Unclassified | place: Canada... | reverse complement strand
ACCGCAACTGCTGATGGTCACTATGTTGACTTCACAATTAAAGTTAGCCGTGAAAACGACATCGATGATAACGGCTTAAAAGTTTACCTTGGTGCTGGTACCGAAATTGTTGGTAAAGACGATAGCGATACCGATCAACAAGACTTAAACGATAGTGTTGTTGCCGCAACCCGTCTTGCTGTCCTTAATAAAGCCGGCGAAGTTATCTTACGCTGGGCTCCAGTAGAAGAAACTTCACCAAAATACTTAGTAGAAGGTAGTGGTGCTTATTCAACCTACACTCACGAACTCAAAAGTGACACTGAATTAAAATCAGGTGAAATTATTGACTATACCACAATTGCTGCTGCTGACGATGCTGGCTTCATGGTTGCCGAATTAGCAAGTGGTGATGCAACCGAAACCGAAATTACCTTCCGCGCCTGGATCGAAGGTGAAGATGCACAAACTGTTAACGACATTATTGGTGGTGTCTTCAACGTCAATATCGCCCTTTACGCGCTCGAAGCCTAATTAAAACCAAATTATATTTACCCCTTTGGCTTTCCCAAGGGGGTAATTCTTCAAAAGGATAAACCAAATGAAAAATAGAAAGCTAGGAATAGTTCTTACCATTCTTGTATTAAGCGCTGCGTCCGCAACGACTGGCACGCTTGCTTGGTTTACGGCCATTCGTACCGCTTCTATTACATATGGTGATGCTGAAATATATACGAACGATAAAAATTTACTTGTCGAATACAAGTCGTCCTTAAATGCGGCGATGAGTGATAGTTATGATGGCAGCACCCAAACCTTAACGTTAAGTGGTGCAATTCAAACAACCGACATTTCTGGTGATGGCTTAACATTTTATGAGCCAAAGTGGTCACAATTCCACAATGTTGCCCAAGAAATTAATGATGTTACCTTGGGCGCTCCTGGTTCTGCTGATGGGTTTTTAGTGGACTTTACAGTCACCTTAAAACGCTTACCATTAACGGGTGGAGAGGAAGAAGATCCAACCGGTCTAAAAGTATTCTTAGGACCTAACACAAAGCTTAGTCCGAAAGATCCTGCTAATAGTCGTGATGTTGGCATTATTAAGACATTACGGATGGCGGTCATTAATTATAGTGATGGACGCCTTGCCACCGGAACACCAAGTGTTACATTCTTATATGCCCCAGAAGCAGAAGCAAGTCCTACTTACTTACAAGCGGGAACCGGCGGAGCTTATGGTTCAGATAATCATGAATTTGCGACGGGTGTCGACTTAAAAAGTGCGCCCTTTACAAGAAAAAATACGATTGCAGAAGCGGAAGCTCTTTACCCTGCAGTCGCCGACTTAACTGGTTTAAATGTTGCAGACGGCGAAAAAGATGTGACCTTTAGATTTTGGGTTGAAGGTACCGACACTGATACAATTAATGATTATGTATTAGGAAAGTACACGATTACCCTAGATTTATATGCACTATCTGAAGAAGCAGATAATTAATGTATTAAATGTAAAGCTGGGAGTGAAAACTCTCAGCTTTTTAATTACTAAAAAACATATAAATGAGTGTGTATTTGCAAAGTTAAACATAAAAAACTATGAAATTGCAACACTGCAATATACATATATGTTTGACATTACTATTTTATTAATATAAAATCTATATACGATTGTAATAAATAGTTTTAGGAGTGCCAAAGATATGGGCGAAAATAGTAAGAAAAAATTCAAATTACCGGGGTGGGCAACATATGTCTTCTTCGGCTTAGAAGTGTTAGTGATGATTGCACTCGTAATCATTGCCTTTGTTACCATGAATGCAAGTGCTCAAGGAGCGGGAACTGGTTTTATTAAGTGGCTCGTCATGAATCAAGTAGGGTTCTTTGTCCTTATTGTTTTACCACTTATCGTTTTATTTCTCGTAAACATTTATTTATTAATTCGTATTATTAATGAACCGTCAGCGAAAAAATATAGTAGCTTATCTAATGAAGAACTATTAGAAGAAGCAAGACGGCAAGCGCGCGCTGAACTTGAAAAAGAACTCGCTAAGCAAAAAGAAGAAAAAGACGAATAAAAAAACTTAAAAGAAGATAAAACAAGCCATGAAATATGGCTTTTTTTGTTAAGAAAGTTGACAACCTTATATGTATAACATATAATAATTGTAGAAAAAGGCAAAACTCATGAAAGTGAGTGACGCAAAACTATAGGGCCTTCATTGATGGTAGCCAGTTGCCTCACGAAATAAAAGTGATCTTACTATTTCGGGCAATTATGGTTAGCGTCATTTTTTATTTAGTGATTTAAGAGCTCTTTAGTAAACTAAAGAAAAGAGAAAAATATTAAAATCGTGTTAAAATGGGAATGCGATTAATTGTTTTAACATTGAAAATGTTATTTAACACTAATTGAAATCGGAGAATATTGTGACAGATAAAGAATATCAAGTACCAGAACACGCACCTTATAATTTAGGAGAAGAGATTGTTAAAGAGGCGCGCCGTAAAAGAAGAGCCCGCTTACTTATTCGTATTTCAACCTTTGTCATCGTGGTGTTAGTTATTATTTCATACCTTGGCTTTGCATTAGGGCAATATTTTGCTAATGCGACTTCACTTTCCGTCCGCACCAGAGTGCCGCAAATTCGCTTTTCGCAAGTTGGCTTTAGATTATCAAATCCTATTGATTCCACTGATTCTTATAAATACAACTTACAACTAGATGATGGGGGCGGCGGTATTACCGGGCCAGGTTATGTCTATTGGACAAATCAAGATGTCTCACCACAAACGTTAAGCTTTATTTTAAGACACGAAAAATATAGTGATAATTCAAGACTTAACCCGGTAACTAGTCGGGCCTTTGCCAAAGACAAAGATAAAGATGAACCAATTACACTTTATGATCGGCCGCGCATGGTAACAATGACACGGTGGAATGTTGAAGAAACGATTGCCGAAACGCAAGATTATTTTGGCATTAAAGTATTATTTAGACTATTAATTGAAAATGATGTTGCCGGTCAAGTAAGCCTTGATAATATTGGGGTTTATTTTGCCCGCGATACAAAGTTTAGTGGTAGCAACAATATTACTAAAGCTATGCGCCTTGGTTTTCAATCAGCCCATACAAAAGACATCATTAGCCCTGGACGGAAAGAACCAAAAGTTAACAATTATTTAAACTATATCGATGTTGGGGGCCGTCTTGATTTAGATGGTAAGGAAAGTCCACCGGGGAAACACGGATATTACGATTACACTTTGGCGCTTGACGGAAGTATTTATGATGACGCACCCGGGGAACATCTTTATGAAATAGCATATGGTGATTATGAACCAGCGTTAACGAATGCGAACTGGGGACCAGCGCTTACTGAATCAACGGAAATTCCGGAAAATAATGATGTTTTTAACGCTGCATCCTTTAAAGGTGTCCGTCCCTTAATCAACGCCACACCGGCCCGCCAATATTATACGAACTTTGATAAATACACATTAATCAATAATGAAGGGGAAGCAATTGCCTATACGAATGAGTATGGTGTTGCCGAACTTGATATTAAAATATGGCTTGAAGGTTGGGATCAATTTACGACTGATAAGTTAGTCGGTGCCACCTTTGGGGCCCAATTACGATTCGAAGTTGCCAAGAAAGACTTAGCAAGCTAAGTAAAGGTGAAACTATGACAGCATTTTTTAGTTATTTACGCGAAACATTTGAAGCATTTTGGCTCAACTTTGTCCGCTGGTTAGAAGCGGTCTTTGTTGAACCATGGCGCTTAATTTTCCGTGACTTTAAAGATTACGGAACTATTTTCGACCGTTATGTCGCCCAATTTGGCGGCTGGGGTTGGGTTTTCTTCATTATTTTAATGCTCTTACTTTTAGCGCTTTTAGTCGGGATTGGCTATTTACTCTTTTTACTTATTCGTAGCCTCGTTCGCTTAAGTCAAAAGCAATATGAAAAGACAAGACTTGTTGCTGAAGTTCAACGTTTAAACAAAGAACTCTTCTTTGCAATTCAAGAGAAAAATGAAGTGCTAAAACTTAAAGCCGAATCGCTTGGCCTTGAAGATCCTTCACTCGCTGATGATAAAAAAGCATCAGTTGTTGCTGAAACATTTCCCAGACTTGCCGCGGTTGACCTTAAATATAAAGATAAAGATACTACGGTTACATTACCAGACATTGATCAAAATATTACTCTTGAACAATTAGCGATTCGTTATCGCTATTTTGCTGCGTCGCAACTTGGATTATTTTATGATATCGATATGGTTCGTGCGCTTTTTGCCGCCATTGGAACCGTTAAAATTATTATTTTAGAAGGTATTTCCGGAACTGGTAAAACTTCATTACCGTACTCCTTAGGGAAATTCTTCTTAAACGATGTTGCGATTTGTAGTGTCCAACCGTCATGGCGCGACCGCACTGAACTTATTGGTTACTATAACGAATTCACAAAGAAATTTAATGAAAGTGAATTCTTAAGAGCAATTTATGAAGCAAGTTATCGTAAAGATATAAACATTGTCATTCTTGACGAAATGAACTTAGCGCGGATTGAATATTACTTTGCCGAGTTCTTAAGTATTATGGAAATGCCAAATGTTGATGAATGGATTGTCGAAGTAACAAAAACCCCAGATGACATGAATCCAAGTCAACTTGTTAACGGTAAATTACTCATTAACCAAAACTTATGGTTCTTTGGTACGGCCAACAATGACGATAGTACCTTTACAATTACCGATAAAGTTTATGACCGGGCAATTAGCATTAGCCTAAATGATCGGGGTGCAGTGTTTGACGCGGAGTTTACTGAGCCATTACGTGTTCCGCACTCATATTTAAAACGGTTATTTAGTGAAGCACAAACAAATTACCCGCTTACAAAAGCAAACCTTGCCAAGTTTAATAAGCTTGATGAATATGTAGTTGCGAAGTTCCGCATTGGCTTTGGAAACCGTATTATGCGACAAATTAAAGTGTTTGTCCCAATTTACGTTGCTTGTGGCGGAACCGAAGTTGAAGCGTTAGACTTCATGTTTGCGACGAAAATCTTAAAGAAATTTAAAGCCCTTAACCTTGCCTTTATGCATGACGAATTAAATGCTTTAATTTCTGAAATTGAAAAGACCTTTGGTAAAAACAACTTTAAACAATCAATTCGCCAAATTAACGAATTTATTAGCATGACCTAGGAATAAAATATGGTAGAAACGGATAAGAAAGATTTAATAACTGAAGAAGAAGCGGCCCCACTTGCGCAAAGCACAGAAGCCGTAAATGAAACTCCGCAAGCGGAAAATGTTTCAGCGACTTCAAAAAAAGAAGAATCCGTTAAACCAAAAGAAGAAAAAACGCCTAAGGCAAAGAAAAAAACTGCCGCTAAACCACGTAAAAAAAGAGTGTTAACACCACTACAAATAAAAAAGCAAGAAGCAATTCGCGGTTATAAACGCTACGAAAAGGTGCGTAAACGCTATTATGGTTTTTTAAGACGGTCAAATAAAAATAGTAAACCAACGACTGATCTTTATAATATTTTAGCAAACACCCGTGCCGAAGTAAGCGGCACAACCCGACATGAAGTTAAACGGTTTAATAAAGACTTTATTGAACAAATTGAAAGAGTCATCCCGTCGCTTGAAACAATTGTCGTTTCCCCGCATAAATTTATTAATGAGTTTGCGGAAATTGTGCAAGTGGAAAAGGCACGGAAGATTACACCACGGGCGGTTAAGTTTATGGCGCAGAACGTTCAACACATTAGCGAAGTACTCGATGGGGGCCGCATTGTGCCGAAAAAAGTACTTAACGTTTATGTGGATGATGATTTAAAAATATATGAAAATCGCTTTATTATGACGCTTGTTAAAAGATTACAAGTGTTTATTGAATTACGCTATAAATATATTCAAGAACATGGTGATACAAAAAATAGTGACCAAATTAGCATTAAAAAGGAAGTAAAAATTGGGGACACTACTTTTGAGTTTGAAGGTAATATTAAAATGAGTGTACCAAGTGATGACGAAGGGGCAAGACAAAGCAATAGTGATTTACTAGAAAGACTAGCCCTTATTCGGAAACGAACTTCATTTTTAGTTAACTCGCCATTCATGAAAGAAATGGCTAAAGCTGTTCCTGTTGCCGACCCCATTCAACAAACAAATATTATTCGGTTAAACTATGCTTATCAAGATGCCTACAAACTATGGATGTTTATTAATCGGTATAATGAATTAGGTATTTCCTATACGACAACACAAGCCAAAGTTAATTTTGATGAAGCATATATGGAACGATTAGACCAATTAACAATGTCCGCCTTTTTAGCGCTAGAAACTGAACATGCGAATATTCAACCGCGTGACATTAAACAAAAAGTTATTAAACCCGTTATTAAACCAGGACAACTTGATTACGATATAAGTGATGAACGCTTCCTTGAAGGGGGATTACCAGTCGTTATTAAGTTACGTCAAGAAACCGCGGAACAAAAAGAAGCGCGCCTTAAAAGAGAAGCAGCGCGGGAAAAAGCGCGCCTTAAAAAGGAAGCCGCTCGGCAAAAAGCACGCGAAAGAGCTGCGCTAAAAAAAGCGCGGGAAAAAGAACGGGCCGCGAAACGAAAAGAAGCTGAACGTGAACGAGCCCGCCTTCGAAAAGAAGAAGCAAAACGGCGTCAAGAAGAGAAGAATCTTGAAAGAGCAAGAAAACGAGCGGAAAAAGAACGGATTAAAGCCGAACGTCGCGCTTATCAAGCTAAACTTCAAGATGAAGCAAGACGGTTACGGCTCGCACGACAAGAAGTTGCTAAACTAGCAGCGAAGGAAAAGAAAGAAGATGGCAAATAGTAACGTTATAGTTGAGAAACCAAAGAAAAAGAAAAAAACGATAAGTAAAATTATTGGTGGTATTTTCGCATCAATCGTTATCTTTTTGTTAGGTTTTCAAATTATTGGCCAAATAAGCGCAAGATCAAACCATGGTATTCCAAAGTATGGAAGTTACCAAACATTTCGCGTTTTAACGGATTCAATGGTCCCTACTTATAAAGTTGATACGATGCTCTTTGTTAAAGAAGTAGATGTAAAAACTCTTAAAGGACCAAGCGCTGAAGGCGTAAATGACGGTGATGTTATTACTTTTAAACGCAACTATGGTCCAAGTTATACAATGCCGGGTGACGGTCTTATTGTGACGCACCGGATTGTGAAAATTGAAGTGCAAGATGACGGAAATATTTATTTCCGCACATTAGGCGATAACTTAAAAGCGAAAACATGTGGGGCGAGTGGTTGTACGATGGCAAACGCAGATTATGTCCGCGACACTGATATATTAGGGAAAGTTGTTGGTCAAAACTATCTCTTTGGCAAAATAAGTAGCGTCCTCGCTAATCCGATTGTCATGGTCGCCCTTATTATTGTCCCCTTACTATTTATCTTTGGCTCTTCACTTGTTGATTTAATTCGTGAACTTAAAAAAGAAGAGCAAACAAGTGGCGAAGGCCATTTACCAAATGACGAATTTGAAAAAATCAAAGAACAAGAAAAACTAAAACTAATGATTGAACTTGAAAAAGAACGATTACGTAAAGAATTAAGCGAAGGAGGAGTAGAAGATGGCAATAAAGAGTAGAAATATAAGTCCGAATCGTAATTTAGCACGGAGTATTATTAGCTTAATATTCGTTATTATATGGGCGGGATTATTTATATACTTATCATTTTCCGGCTATAAGTTATTTCCGAGCAACGAAACTTTGGAATTAGTGGTCCATATTTTAATCGTTGTCTTAATGGTAATGAGCCTTATTTTTAATATTGTCTTCTTTGTGAAATGGAAAAATGCTTCAAACTTAATTCGCTTTGATTATGCAACGTTTAGTCTTGTTAAAAACATTCGGTCCGAGAAAGCTTTTCTATCGTATGTTGACCAACATATGAAACGCCATCCTAAACATAAAGATGTCATTATTGTCTTTACGGTTACAAAATTTAAAAAGACTGTGTTTACGCGTTATGGTTATGAACGGGGCGCGGAAGTATTAGAAGTCGTTTACCGCGCTTTTAATCCAATGCAAAAAAAATTCCCGCATTCAACATATGGGTATGATTATAATGAAAACTTCTTAGTGTTTTTACCAAATAGCGATTTACAAGCAGTAAAGCAATACGTTAACACTATAAGCACGGAAATTAATGATCGTCTCTTTGCCGAAAATAATGACGTTAAGTTTATTAGTGACTTTGGGGTGAGCTTTAGTAAAGATGAAAATAATGAAAACCTTTCTTCAACCTCAATGCTCCAACGTGCCTTAATCGCAAGTGATCATGGGCGGCTTGAAACGGAGTTAGGTAGTTTAACCGTGTATGAACCAAATATGTTTGAAAAGAATAAACGGAACGTTCAACTGGGCGTTGAAATTGAAAAAGGGCTTGAATTATCGCAGTTTGAACTCCATTATCAACCGAAGTTCGATATAAAATTAGGCCGTTTTGCTGGCGCGGAAGCACTTGTTAGATGGCGCCACCCCGAACTTGGTTTATTATCACCGGCAAACTTTATTTTATTTGCTGAACAAAGTGATTTAATTATTAAACTTGACCATTATGTCCTTGAAAAAGTTTGTGAACAATTAGATGATTGGCGCGGTAAAGGACAACGGCTTTTACCAGTGTCGATTAACATTAGTAAAAAAACCCTTTTCACCGGTAATATTGTTAATCATATTATTCGCGTTACCGAGAAATATAACATCAACCCAATGTTACTGGAAATCGAAATTGTTGAATCGCCGTCACTCCAAGATATATTACTGCTTTTATCGATTGTTAAAAAGTTTAAAGCTTTAAATATTAAGATTGCGATTGACGACTTTGGCACTGGTTATTCCTCGCTTAGTTACATTAAAAAGATTCCTTTCGATGTTATTAAAATTGATAAGGCATTCCTTGATGACGTCGATATTGATCAAAAGTCACGCCTTGTTATTAAAAACATCGTTGATTTAGCCCATATTTTGGACGCTTATGTCGTTATTGAAGGGGTGCAAGACGAAAAACAAGTGGAAATGCTTAAGGAGATGGGAGCGGACGCAATTCAAGGGTATTTCTATAGTCGACCACTTCCCGCAGCCCAATATCAAGAGTTTTTAGAAGATAACTTATTTGAATATAAAGCGAAAGTAGCAAGGAGAAGAAAAAAATGATTTTATTACTTGGTACGACTCCTGATGATATTCTTTATATTAAAAATCGTATGATTATGAGCGAAAAAGGTGCCTTAAAAGGTCAACACTTTTATTATGTTGGCGAATACGCTGGTAAAGAAATTTGCATGACTTATACTGGCAATAGTAACTTAATGGGTGCGGTCATCGCTAGTTATATGATTCGAAAGTTTGATCCATATTTAGTAATTGCGATTGGTAGTTGTTCAAGCGCAAGTGAAGGTTTAAATCAAGGTGACCTATTTATTGCTGAACGTGTTTATATCGGTGATATTGATTACGATAGCTTTGAAGATAAGATGTTTACAAGTGCGCTCCATATGTCAAGTTATTACATTACCGAAGACATGTATTTAAAACACTTAGAACGACTAAATAGTGCCTCAAGCAATTATCGCCTCGTACGCGGTCCGCTTATTGCCGCGAATAAGTTTTACACAAAAAAAGAAGAAGCAGACGCCTTAATTGCCGCCCAAGAAAACTTCCTTGTTGGTAAAGTTGCCTTTGATACGGAAATGGGGGGTATTGTTACATGTAGTCGCTTTTATGAAGTGCCATGGATTTTATTAAAAGCCATTAACTATGAAATTGGTAAAGATGATCAATTATTAAGCCACGTCCGTAAAGGAGTGGAAGCCCAGCCACGGGTTGGCGAATTAATTGAACAACTATTTAATTTCTTAAATACATCACTTGAAGATTCAATGTAAGGAAAGGGTAAGAAATGATCATTAATCATCATGAAATTGAACGCGAAATATCGCATACCTTAAAAACGATTTCCGTTGATAATGATTTTGTATTTCAACCCCCTTTAGAAATAAACGCGAAGACAAACGGCATTACGTTTGGTATTCCCCTTATTATTAACTTTTTTAATGATGCCTTTTATTTTCAAATTGCGATTGGTGATTATAAAAAAAGTAATTTTATGCAAATAAGTATGCGGCTTTTAATTGGTGAAATAACCTTTGACGGGGAAGTACTTAGTTTACTTAATAAATTAAACGCTAAATTGTTATATGCAAAAGTAATCTTAAATGAAGAAGGTGAATTTCCATATTTAACCTTGGAGCACGACTTTAACGCTGCAAGTTTAGAGCAAGTTAATGAATCAATTTATGATTTCTTAAATGATTTACTTGATGATGATGTTTCGCCACTTATGGAAAAAGTGTTAAAGAAAATGCGCGATTAAGGTCGCGCATCTTTTTTTGCTTTACGTTTAAGCACAAGATACGTTATAAGTAACAATAGTAAGGTCGCAACAAGATAGCCACTGAAGTTAATTAATACATCAGTGAAAGTGCCCGCTCTTCCAGGAACAAAACGTTGAATTAGTTCACTAACACTTGCGAAAAATAACCCAACACTTAATGAACCAATGATGATTTTAATAAGTTTATTATCTTTCAAAAATAAATAAAAAGTTAAAAAGCCAAATACACCATTAACAAAGAAAAGAGTAAAATGGCCAAGTGCCTTGCGCACTAACATTTGAAAGTTAGAAAAGTTTTGATCATTAATAAATGGTAAGGCGACTATTTTTAACTCGATTTCTTCACTTAACGCTGGATTTGCGTAGCTTTTAGCGGTAATAGTTACGGTTCCCACCTTTAAACCAACAACTTGAGCCCCAGTATCTCTTGGGGTTACACGGGCAATACTTTCGTCGCTTGAACTAAAGGTGAGTCTTTTATCAGTTACTTCAAGGTCAGGATATTCCGCTATATCGTGGCCTAATAAAGCACTTATATTTAATAGTGTACCTACACTAAATTCATTTTTAGGCGTACTCAAAGTTAATGATGTTGGTGCGACTTCTTCAAAAGTTAAAGTATGGCTACTATTAATGGAAAAGTCACTATTAAGATAAGCGGTAATGGTGACAGTGCCCCTTATTTTATAACCATAAAGGAAATATGAATCATCTTCTTTAATAATGCGGGCAATTGTTTCATCACTGCTTACAAAAGTAACACTTGGATCACTAACGTCTTCAACATCAAAACGATAAGTAAAGGGACTTTTACCGTAAACATACCCAATTGATGGCATATCTAAGTATATCGTTGATGGTTCGACTAAAGGAGAAGTTCTACTAGTAACGGTTATTTGTAGTTTAATATCACTTCCTATTACTCCAATATTAGTGTGCCCCGCACTTATGCCTTTAATAATGCCGTATTCATTGACGGTCGCAATCGTTTCATCTTCAGTGTAGTATTTTAATTTTTTAATGTCATAATTTATTTCGTCCGCGGTAATGATTACTTTAGTTGTAATTCCTTCTTCAATTGTTTCTTTTTCTAAATTCGCTTCAAAAGTAGGTGGTGCTTCTTTTTCATGGACAGTTACGAAAAAAGAAATCGTTTTTGCACTGTTTGAAGGAATAGCTTTAATAACTACATTTTCACCAATAGTGCGCGCTTCAAGTAAACCGCCTGGATAAACATCAACAACTTCAGGGTTAGAAGTCGTCCACGTTACGTTTTTATCAGTCGCGTTTTCTGGTAAAACTGTTGTTAACAACCGCCGGGTGACGCCAAGGGGAATATAATATTTTGAAGCTTCACTAACTTCTGTGCCACTACGATCAACGATGTTTAACGATTCAACGCTAACAAAACTCGGTGTCACCGGGGGTGTTGCTTTATTTACAAAAACACTCAAGATTAAAGCAATCAAACTCGAACGTGAACCTGAAGGACCGCCACTTAAGGAAGATTCAGCAATAATGACTCCGTTCGTTAGTAAGAATAAGGTTAAGACGAAGTAACGAATATTTTTTCTAAGCCAATTCATAACGTAATTTTAACACAAGAACATTTATGCAACCACATAATTGTCGTATTAGTTTATTTATTATTAAATAAGGAGTATTTTTAACAAACAACAAAGGAGGAATAAAATGCAATTAAAAACAAAAAGTAAAGTATATGTCGCGCTTATCTTTTTTACATTCCCCTTACTAATCCTTATGAACATATCGTGACCAATGAAGAACGGAATGTAAGGAAAATAAAATAATTATCATTATACACACATATCCTTGTGCGTTTTTTCTTATATCAATCCCCTTAAGCAAATGATTAGGAATTATTTCGATTTCGAACTATAATGAATATCGGAGATAATAAATATGAAACAACTATTAGGAATACACCACGTTACGGCGATTACATCAAACGCCGAAAAAAACTATGAATTTTTTACAAAAGTATTAGGCTTACGGCTCGTAAAGAAGACCGTTAACCAAGATGATATTTTTACATATCACTTATTCTTCGCTGATGACCGCGGTAATGCCGGCACTGATATTACATTCTTTGATTTTAAAGGTATTGGTAAGGCGAAATTTGGCACGAATGAAATTAGTCGCACTGGCTTTCGGGTGCCAAGTGACGAAGCATTAAAATACTATATTGCCCGCTTTAAGCATTACGGCGTTAAACACGGGGATATTATTGATGTTTTTGGGCACAAAGCTTTATTCTTTAATGACTTTGATGGTGCACGTTACGCATTAATTAGTGACCAAAACAATGTGGGGGTTAAAAGTGGCACCCCATGGTTACGCGGTCCAGTACCTAATGAATACGCAATCACTGGATTAGGACCAGTATGGTTTACTGTTAATGATCCAAAACGGATGGAAAAAGCATTAGTAGATGTTTTAAGAATGCGCAAAGGAGAAGTTAGTGGTAACTATCAATCCTACTTTATGGGTGAAGGCGGTAATGGGGCGATGATTATTGTTGAAGTAGCCGAACACGGAGGTATTGCCCGTCAAGGCTACGGCGCAGTCCACCACGTTGCGTTCCGTACTACCGATAAAGACCACTTAATGTCATGGGTCCCTGAATTTAATAAAGTACTTGCTCCCCATAGTGGATTTGTGGAAAGATTTTACTTTAAATCGCTTTATACGCGGCTTTATCCAAATATTCTTTTCGAATTAGCGACCGACGGACCTGGGTTTATTGATGACGAAGAGAGTTATGAAAACTTAGGAGAAATTTTAGCCTTACCGCCGCATTTACGGCATAAACGGGCCACGATTGAAAAAGCTATTGTCCCGCTTGATACAACAAAGTATCGGGACAATGAAAAAGAAGGGTGGGATTTCTTTAATGGAACCAAAGACAATTAGTGCCCTTTTAAAAACAAGTAAAAATTATATTGATTTATTAAGAAATGATGTTTTAAGTTACAATTTAAATTTAACAGAATTTGCGGTCTTAGAAGCCTTATATCAAAAAGGCAGTCTAAAAGTAAATGAACTTCATGAGAAAGTGTTAGTCAATAGTAGCACCGTTTCTTATACATTACGGAAACTAGAAAAAGACGGTAAAATATCACAACGAAAGTGTGATGAAGATAAAAGAATTATATATATTAGTCTAACAGGGGAGGGCGAAGCTTTAATAAGTAAAATCGCCCCCCGCCATTATACATATATTCAAACACTTGGCACAAACCTAACTTTAGAAGAAGAGGTAACGCTACGTGAATTATTAAAGAAACTAAATAAAGGAGATTAAGATAATGATCCACTATTTTAAAGATAATAAAAGTGATAAAACCTTCGTGTTACTGCACGGTACCGGCGCTGACGAACATGATCTCGTACCGCTAGCCCAAGATATTAACGGAACTTATAACATCTTAAGTTTAAGAGGGCGTATTAATGAAGGAGGAATGCTGCGCTTTTTCCGCCGCTTTGATATGTTTACCTTTGACTTAGAAAATGTTAAAGCAGAAGCAGAACACATTACAAAGTTTCTCACTAACTTCAAAAAAGAACATAACTTAAAAGACTTAGTGTTACTAGGCTTTTCAAATGGAGCGTCGATGATTGAAGCATTATTATTAGAAGATGATACGTTATATAAAGGAGCGGTCTTATTACAGCCGGGATTATTAAAGGAAGACTTAAAGTTTAAAAAAAATAAAAACTTAAAAGTATTTATAAGTGTCAGTGATAATGATCCTTATCTTCCCCTTTTGCGCCAACAAAAATTAGTGAATGCCTTAAACGAAAGTTATGATTTGTCTTTGTCGCGCCACAACAATGGCCACAGTCTAACTTATAGCGTACTTCACGACTTACGGAAGTGGTTAGACTAACATATGAACGCCAAGGGATAACGCCAGAAAACTAAAAACCGCAAACACAATCATTAAAGTATTATATAGTTTATTGCGTGGATGCTTTTGATCATATAAAAGAAAATAACTTAAAGATGTAATATCAATTACAATGAGAACCCGGTGGAATACCGGGTTTTTGTTATCTTTAACGAGCAAAAAGCGCATAATTACCATTAAAGGAATGAAAATAAATAAAATAATATAATAGGCGATTTGCAATAACCCAACGAGTGAATCAAACATGGCGTTTCCTCATTTTTATAACAAGATAAAGTAAAGGACTTAAGAAAAATAAAAGCGTGAATAAAGAACGCGTTAAAATATAAAAGGCGACAAAAAGAATAAAAGCATTAAGCGTAATAAACAATAGATGTTTAATATTCATAAGTTAAATCCTCGTATATTAAATAAGTTGATAAAGTTCTTGTTTCGTCAATTTCAATAATCCGCGCCCCTCTTTTTAAATTACCGTAGCCGTTATAACCACTGATGCGCCCATAGGTGAGTTTAATACCTTCATGGGTAAAGACAAAACTATTTTTATGATCATGACCGACAAAGATAGCTTCACTAACGCCACTTTCAACCATTACATCAAAAAAGCCAGTGTCAATATTTTGGGAATAAACGCCTTCACCGCGATGCCCTTTAACAAACGAAGCATATTCTTTTTCCATTGCAAGACGATGTTGAATAAGTGGCACATGGGTAAAGACGCTTGATTTTACATTATTCGTTTTATCAGCACTTACTTTTTCTTGAAACCATGATACTTGGGCCGGGCTAAAGTGATCATATTTAGAAACTCCCACTCTTTTTAAACTCCGTTGTTCGGTTTTTGAATCTAAAAAGTATAAGTTATAAAAAGGATTTCCTTCATAATAATAATTAAGGGCAAAATTACCGACGCCACCGCGATATAATAATGGGCCAACTTTAAAAAGTAAATTTTTAGCCTCATCAAAATCAATCGCCCCTAATAAATTGTTGTATTTATGAAAATCATTATCATGATTACCAAAGACAAAAGTCCAAGGCGTGTTATATTCCTCCATAAACTTTACAAATAGTTTATATATTAAAGGGGCAGTTACCGATAATGTTTGGTCCCCTGTAAATACAATAAGATCAGGACTCGTTTCTTTAATAACATTATCAATTAATTTGTATGTTAATTTATCAAACTCATCAAACCCATATGTTAAATGAAGGTCAGTAAATTGCACAATCTTTAATGATTCCTTACTTAAGTTAATCGTAAAAGGAAGGTCATCACTATATTCAATTCTAAAAGATTGTCCCTTAACGGTAAGTAAGGTCGACAATAAAGCAAGCGACGTATATATTCTTAGTTTCATATGTAAGTTTTATGGTTATTTAAAGTATATTCAAGCGCGGTTAGTTCATAAACATATTGAATATACGCACCAATTTTTTTGTGTTCAAGGCTTTCTTCTTTTACAAAGCGCATGCCAATCTTTTCCATGATACGGGCACTGCCAATATTTTCTTTATGACATGTCGCGTATACTTTTTTAAGGTTTAACGTTTTAAAAGCATAGGCAAGTAAAGCTTTGCCTACTTCCGTACCATAACCATTATTCCAATAAAGATCATCATACACCCATCCTAAAGAAGGGGGATTATTAAAGTCTTTAAAGATTAAAGAACAGGCTCCAATAACCGTGCCATCTTTTAAAGTTACTAGAAAGTCATGATTAAGACGAGCCGGGTTATCATTTTGCAGCACAACATTTTCGACAAATGTTTTTGATTCTTCATGCGTACTTGGTCCCCAAAACATAAAGCGGGTAACCGATGGTTTTTTGGCGTATTGATAAACCGCATCCACATCATTGAGCGTAAAAGGGCGCAAGATTAAACGTTTAGTTGCTATTTTCATAGTTTAACCTCAGTTTCAACACTTTGTCCTTTATGATAATGTTCTAAATTAGTGATAATAAGACTAATAATATTATCTAAAAAGCGATTACTATAAAAAGATATATGAGGTGTTAAGCGTAAGTTATCACGTTCCCAAAGCGGAGAATCAATCGGGAGTGGTTCTTTTTTGGTAACATCAAGAATCGCACCGCGAATCAAATCTTTTTTTAATGCTTCATTTAAATGCTCTTCCACAACAATTTCGCCACGCGCAATATTAATAAATAAGGCATTCTTATCCATTTTTTCAAACCAACTCATATCAATTAAATTTGTAGTTGCTTTCGAAAGGGGAAGCGCGACAATAATATAATCATAATTGGGAATAAGTGCTTTGACTTCGGCTAAATCAGTGTATATTTTACTAAAGTGCGGCGTTTTAATATTACGTCTACGATACCCTTCAACATTAACGCCCATCACTTTAAGCCGTTTGGCGATTGATTGACCAATAACCCCCGCGCCTAAGATTAAAGCGTTCGCGCCTTGTAATTCAATACTTGTAAAATAACGGCGCCATATTTTTTGATCTTGCAGTTTATGATAAACGGTTAAGTTGTAGTTGAAATTTAAAATTTGGCCGAGCACTAATTCACTTATGGCGACACTTGTTGTCGCACGCGCGTTTATTAAACGGATATTACGACTCTTAAGGTGATTTAAATCAAGTTCATCATAACCCGTGCTTAAAAGATGAATTGCCTTAAGACGCGGATATTCATCAAAGTTTTCCCGTTTTACAATACTTGGATAGCCAATTATTATTTCCGCATTATAATTTGTGTTAGGCGCAAAGGTAAAGTTTGCAAAGGGTAGCGCCTTTTGAAGTTGCTCTTTTGTTGCTTCACTAAAGTCAGTTAAGCCTGTAGGATTGAAATATATTTGCATAGTTTAATTATAGCAAGGAAGCAAAAATTCGTTAAATCTTTACATATAGTTGTTATAATTAAATTATAGAAATAGGAAAGGAGGTTTCAATTACATATGAAACTAAGAAAATTAATATTTCTTCCGGTGATCCTTGTGGCCCTTTCAGGTTGTGAATTATTCGCCAAACCAGTACCTAAAGAAGAAGCCAATAAACAAGTAGCCGCGGCCATGACCAAGTCGATGACTGAAAAACACGAATCAGTTGACGGAACCTTAGGTTTAAAATTAGACGCAACGTACATTGAATACGAAGATGTAGTAACATCGCCAAGTGTAGTTAATGAATTAGAAGCTGAGCTTGATGTTAGTTTTAAAGCCAAAGATATAAATAACCCAACATTCCAATTTGCAGGAACGGCAGAAGGCAAATTATCCGTAAAGGAAAATAACGTCGAAACAAATATGATTAGTGGAAACACAGCGTTATATTATGACGCAAACTGGTTATACGCTGATTATAAGGTAACCGTTAAAGAAGGTTCGACCGCGCCAACAAAAACCGAAGAAAACAAAGTAAAGTTTGAAGTTGGACAAATTAATTTACCGCCAGTGGAAGAAGAAGCAGGTGTTGCGGGTGAAATGGAACTTGAAACAATGCTCAACAGCGTGAAAAAGATTAAAGCACGTAAAGTTGGGAAAAACTTAGTCGTATCTTACGAAATTACGCAAGATGATATTGTTGAATTATTATTAGAATCACAAATCAAAATCGGTGAAGCGTTAGGTATGACTTTCACTTCGGAAGAAATCGAAGCGGCAAGACTCGACCTTGAAGAGAGTGTTAAAGAATTCATCGAAATCCGTAAAGCAGCCTTAAACCTCGTTGTGAGTGAAGCAGGCTTAATTACTAAACTTGATGTCGTCCTTGATCTTGATTTATTTGCTAAAGAAACAAGACTCAATGAAGTAACAGGCCAACCAGAAGGTGAATACAACACAAAAACAACAATTAAAGGTAGCGTTAACTTAGCAGTTAAATATAACCAACCAGTTACCATTACCTTACCAGACTTCAGCGGTTACGTTGAAATTGAATAACCATCGTTACCGTAAGTTAATTAAGTAACTAAAAGGCCAGGACTATCTCCTGGCTTTTCTTTTACATGATTTTAATATTCATTAAAACTTTTAACAATCCCATATATAATAGAACATAAGGAAATAAATATGGAATATTGGGATACTTACTTTAAAGATGGTAGTAAAAGTGGACTCATCGTCAAAAAAGGTGATAAACTACCGCCTGGTCATTTTCATATTATTGTCGAAACACTTGTTAAACATAGCGACGGCACTTATTTAGTAATGCAACGTGATTATAGTAAAAAAGAATACCCAGGTTTATATGAAGGAAGCGCAGGTGGTTCTTTAATAAGTGGAGAAACCAAAAAAGAAGGGGCCATCCGCGAAGTAAGAGAAGAAACGGGACTTATAATAAATGATGTAAGTCCAACATATTATTTTATGAGTGAAAAAGACGGCGTTATAAGTCAAGGCTATATTGCGATAATAAGTGGTACTAAAGATATTACTTATTTAAAAGGGGAAACAATTAATCATAAATGGTTAACCTTAAAAGAGTTAAAAGCATTTATTTTAACCGCTGAATATAATAAAGCGCACGCTTCCCGCCTTAAAACATATTTAGATACATTAGAAGATTAATAATAAACTTAGCAATTATTTGCTATAGAAGAGGTATATATGACAAATAGAAAAGAACGGACCAAAGGATTCTTTAAAACAACAATCTTAAGTTTCCAACATATGTTTGCTATGCTTGGCGCAACAGTGTTAGTGCCGATGCTTGTCGGTCTTGATGTTTCAATCACACTTATTACCGCGGGTATTGGTACAATCATCTTTTACTTTATGACGAAAAAGAAAGTACCGGTATTCTTAGGGAGTAGCTTTGCCTATCTTCCAGCGATGATGGCAATCATGAGTGGCAGTGGCCCGATTGGTTCAACGTTGTGGCAACAAAAAATGGGTGCTCTAGTGGTCGCTATTTTCTTTACCGGGTTAGTTTACCTCGTTTTTGCGGGGGTAATTACCCTTATTGGTGTGGAAAGAGTACGCAAAATATTTCCCCCACGCGTTGTCGGACCAATTATTATCGTCTTAGGAATGCTTTTAGTGCCGAAGATTTTATGGAATAACATTATTGTCCCGTACGCGCTTAATTCCGGGGAAGCGTGGAAATCATGGACGACTGCGCTTATTACTTTAATAACAATTATTGGCATTAGTGCTTTCGCCAAACCAAAGTCCTTTTTTAAAGCTGCCCCAATCTTGCTTGGTTTTTTTGTAGGTTATATTTACGCCGCGATTATTGGCTTAGTGGACTTTTCTTCATTACAAAACGCTGATATAATCGTCTTCCAATCAATTGGGGATAAATTAGGGTTTTATCGTTATTTACGTTTTGATTGGAGTGCGATTATTATGATGGTGCCACTCGCCTTTGTAACTTTAATGGAACATATTGGCGATATAAGTGCAAATAGTACTGTCTGTGGTAAAGACTTCTTTGTCGATCCTGGCATTAACCGTACCTTAGCAGGCGACGGCGTTGCTATTATGGCCGCAAGCTTATTAGGTGGCCCGCCGCAAACGACATACGGCGAAAACACGGCTATTTTAGTAATTACCGAAAACTATGAACCGAAAAATATATTTTATGCGGCCGTGTTAGCTATCTTCTTTGGGGTCTTTTCGATATTTGGTTCAGTTATAAGCACTATTCCGAGTGAAGTAATTGGTGGCGCCTCAATTATCCTATTTGGGATGATCAGTGCTTCGGGCTTACGGATGGTAATTGAACATAAAGCGGACATTGGACAAACGAAGGATTTACTTGTTGTTTCGATTACTTTAGCGGTTGGTCTTGGCCTTGGCGCTCTAAGTGTCGCAAGTGACATCTTAGCCCAAGTTGGTACAACTTTTGACGCCACGCTATTAAAGATAATGATTGGAAATATTGAACTTTCTCCGCTAGCGGTCGCTACGCTTGTTGCTGTATTTCTTAACTTAGTAATTCCTGAACCAAAAGTAAAAGCAGAAACTCCTATTTTAGAAAATGAAGTAAAAGCGGAAGATGAAGTAAAAGAAATAGCCTAACCCTATTTTATTTATTTAACATGGAAATTTTATGGGTTTTTGTCTGTAAGCAAATAACCATTTTAAAAAGCAATGTCATTGTATAATTAATAAGGTAAAAAAGGAGGAATTATATATGAGAAAGATTGGAATTATCGTTGGTTCACTTCGTAAAGATAGTTATTCAGGCAAAGTGGCCAAAAACATTGAAACATTATTAAAAGGAAAGGCTGAAGTTAAATATATCGATATTAGTAAGCTTCCCCTTTACAATCAAGATTATGATGGTGTAATCGAAACACCAAAAGCATACGTTGAATTTCGTAGTGAACTAAGTAGTGTTGACGCGATTGTCGTTGTCACCCCAGAACATAACCGCACCATGCCAGCGGCACTTAAAAACGCCCTTGATGTTGGCAGTCGGCCATATGGTAAAAACTCATGGAAACATAAAACATATTTAGTACTAAGTCAGTCACCTGGTAACTTAAGTGGCTTTGGTGCTTCTAATGAAGTAAAAATGGTATTAAGTTTCTTAAATGGTCGCGTCATGCATCAACCAGAAGTATACTTAGCAAACATTAACACTTTACTTGATGAAAAAGGCGTCTTTATTCCAGATACCTTAAAATTCATTGATTCAGTAGTGGCAAAGTTTCTTGAATTTTAATAAGTAAACTTAACAAAGTATTAAGCCCGTCGATGACGGGCTTTTCTTTATATAATCAATCATTAAAACATTACAAAAAGCAGTCATAACAAAGAATATGTAAAATAAGTGTAAAAAAGACTTGACATATTTTAAACACCAGCATATAATGTTTCTAGGAGGAACTATGCGAAAGATAACAGAATTTATTACCATTACCGAACTAGCGCCCTTACTTAGTATTACGCGACCAACCTTATATAAATATGTCGTTGATTACGAAGCAGGGGACTATCGCAATATTAAATACGATATTGTCGTTATATTTGACTATATTGCTAAAGAAGCAAAAAACAAAGTTGATATCATTAACTTTATTAAAGCGCAGAGTGAAGAAAAAGATAGTCCGCTTATTAAAGAAATAAAAGCATTACTAAAAAGTGATGCAGCGTTTAAAGAATTATTAACTTTCTTAGTGAAACATATAAGAAGTTATGAAGAAGCACTTATTACCTTAAAGGAAGGAGAAATTAAGCATGAATAATTTTAATATTAAAGAAGTGCAAACCATTACGTATTCATTTAATCTTTTACGGATTAAAAATGATCTTGCCTATCACGAAAAAGAAATGGGACGCACCAAAGAAAAAACGATTGGTGAAAGTGATGACTTTTTCCAAAAGCTTGGCAAAGACTTTAGTAACACCGTAAATAAAAATGTCTTTGAAAGCAATTTAAAACAATATAACCTAAAACAAAAACATCTCCAAAAAATTGAAACTTTCATTAAAGAAAACGATGTAGAAGTTATTAGTGATCTTAATGAACTAGCGATTTATATTAATGAACTATTTAAAGATGATGTCGCAGATATTAGAGCGGTATTCGTTGCCTTTAACTTAATCTTTACAAGTCCCTATTACGGAACATCGATTAAAGAAGCAGTGAAAAAGGAAAGTTTCAACGAGGTGGCCGAAGCCCTTAAATTACCGAAAAACTTCTTTGTTGATTACGAAAAAGATTTATTAAAGAAATATCACCTCATCAGTGGCAAGTATCCAAATGATTTACTCGCTGATGCCTTATTAGTAGGTACTCTAGCTGGTATCGCTGCCTTCTTTATTTCCCCAGTTCTTGGCGTATTTACCGCTGGAGCAGTGACAACCCTCACTTTAGGAGGAATGATAAGCGCGGGAGTAATTATTGGTATTTTAGCGGGAAGTGCAAGATACGGGGCTAACCTTGCGGAAAATCGCAGTGAAGTACGCAAAGCTTTTAAAAGCATGAGTGCCGAAGAAACAGACTTTATGCTCTTACAAAAACTCGCGGTCATTGAAGCCCTCGCTAAATATCAAGGGGAACCGACAGTAGATGAAGCGATTCAACAATTGATTGATGAACTAATTAACTTAAAAAGTGATCTTGATTTAGCCTTATATGGCTTCCGGGAAAATAAAGACAATATTAACACCCGGAAAAAAGATAGTTTCCATCGCTTTGATAAACAATTACTTAAAGTATTAAAAATCTAAAGCACTAAACAAAAGAAAAGGAACGAATCACATCGCTCCTTTTCATTAACTAATTAGTTACTTATTATCCAAAGAGTTTTTTCTTGGAGATGAAGTAGTATCCTGCTAAGGAAGATACACCTAATGCACTAATAATAAGAGTTGCAGTTGCACTATTGTCACTTGAAGGAATTCTTCCGGAAACGCTTGAATCAATTGGGGTATTAATTGGGGTAGTAATATTATAGAAAGCCTTTAAGAAGTTAAGACGATCCATACCGGTTTTACCGCCACCAACATCAAGTGCAGCATATTGATTTTGTTCAAAGGTTGGTAAATCATTATATGCATCAATAGCAGCTTGGGCTGCTTCTACACTACAAGCTTCTGCGTCAGTATCAATTGTCGCGGCAAAGGCACTTACTGCTGTTGTGGTTTGAAAAGACCCCCAAACATTCCAACCTCCGCCTCCATATCCGGTTAAATGGAAAACATTATTATCCAAAGGATTAGGTAGTTCTATATCAGCAGTTTGATTCCACACACCATCTTTATTGCTATTTACACGAACAAAAATAACATGTGTTGTATCCGGTTGAACGTCGTAATAAACTAGGTCATTAGTAGAGTCCCATTTCACAGGTACTCCGAACCAACTAGTGTAATCACCATTCGGGCCCCAATAGTGAATATAGGTTGAAGCTCCATCAGCATCCCACTGATCCTTATTAACAATTTTTGCCCAAACCCGTTTTGTGGTAGGCGAAGCGGCGTCAGCGCGCACAACGTCTTTATTTCTTTGGGCTAAACCAAAGCCTAGCGAACCAAGCAATAAAGCAAATGTAAGATGTTTAAATAATTTTTTCATTGTCAATCCTCCTTTTATAAAAGGTAGTAAATACACATTTAGGATAATTATACAAAGAATTAATATCTATTGTCAATAGAAAAAGTGTTGAAAAAGTGCACTTTTTTGCTACTTTTTGTAGGAAAAACAGCCAAAAAACGCAAAAGATTAAATTATACAATAATATTTTGATTTGGAATAATATTCCAGCATTTAGTGAATATTCTTATAGAAAGTATAAAAAGCAGACTAATAATAGCCTGCTTAGTATTTATTATTTATTAATAATAACTATTTTTCTTTTGGTTTTTCGTCAACGACGGCTTCTTTTAAGGAAGTTAAGAGTCCGGTAACGTTTTGAATTTCACTTGGCACGATGATCTTAGTGGCTTGCCCACGGGCAAGATTTTCTAATGCTTCAAAGCCTTTAAGGGTTAAGTATGCAGGACCAGGGTTAGCTTTATTAACAAGTTCAATCCCTTTCGCGTTAGCGTTATAAACGGCGAGCAGTGCTTCAGCTTCCCCTTCCGCTTCTTTAATCATCTTTTGTTTAGCAGCTTCGGAACGTAAGATAACGGCT
>Ga0265293_10004662_pt1 | contig 23942 bp, 16 predicted proteins | sample Munlanlewell138R_FD_192505 | JGI IMG/M metagenome (GOLD analysis project Ga0265293, IMG submission 192505) | Leachate microbial communities from a municipal landfill in Southern Ontario, Canada - Leachate well 138R | ecosystem: Engineered > Solid waste > Landfill > Unclassified | place: Canada... | reverse complement strand
CTCGACTATGCCTATGGCCGCACCGACATGGAGGGCAAGCGCTTCGGCGACGAGCTGCAGCGCATCGGCTGGGTGGGCGAGGAAGAGGTGGGCGCGCGCAAAATGCACGCCTATTTCGAATACCACATCGAGCAGGGGCCGATCCTCGAGGCGGAAAGCCGGCAGATCGGCGTCGTCACCCATGGCCAGGGTCTGTGGTGGCTGGAATTCACGCTGACCGGCAAGGAGGCCCATACCGGCTCGACACCGATGGCGATGCGGGTCAATGCAGGCCTTGCCATGGGCCGCATTCTGGAACTGGTGCAGAGCGTTGCCATGGAGAACCAGCCGGGCGCCGTTGGCGGGGTGGGGCAGGTGACGTTCGCGCCCAATTCGCGCAATGTGCTGCCGGGCAAGGTGGTGTTCACGGTCGACATCCGCTCGCCCGACCGGGCCAAGCTCGACGCCATGCGGGCGAAGGTCGAGGCCGGGGCGCAGAAGATCGCGGACGAGCTCGGCGTCGGCTGCGCGGTGGAGGCGGTGGGTCATTTCGATCCGGTGACCTTCGCGCCCGAGCTGGTGGCGCGGGTGCGCGCCGCCGCCGACAGGCTGGGCTATTCGCACATGGACATCATCTCGGGCGCCGGCCACGACGCGTGCTGGGTGGCGAAGGTGGCGCCGGCGACGATGATCATGTGCCCCTGCGTCGACGGGCTGTCGCACAACGAGGCCGAGGACATCTCCAGGGAATGGGCCGCAGCAGGCGCCGACGTCCTCCTCCATGCCGTCATCGAAACGGCGGAGATCGTCACCTGAAACCAAGCTCTCATTTGCCGGAAAAGCTTACGTTGCGTCGCCGCGGCAAATGATACCAGACCGCTGAAATGTCACCGGAAAGTGGTTACGTCTTTGCAGGAAGGCAACATAATGCCTTTCTGCAAGATAGCCCCGGCGGCACCCATGATTGCCGGAGAGCTTGCCTGTTGAGGGACAAGGAGTTCGGCAATGACAGATATCCGCAAGGTAACGGTGCTCGGCACGGGCGTTCTGGGTGCGCAGATCGCTTTCCAGACAGCCTATAGCGGCTTCGATGTCACCGCATACGACATCAATGAGGCAGCCCTTGAAAAAGCCCGCAAGCGTTTCGCCGGGCTGGTCGAGACCTACACGAAGGAAGTTCCGGGTGCGGCCGGCGGCAAGGCCGAAGCCACGCTGGCGCGCCTTTCGCTGTCCGCCGACCTTGCTGAAGCCGTCGCCGATGCGGATCTGGTTATCGAGGCCATTCCCGAGGTTCTCAGCCTCAAGCAGGAGACCTATGCGAAGCTTGGGAAACTGGCCCCTCAGAAGACCATCTTCGCCACCAACTCCTCCACCCTCCTGCCCAGTGCCATGAAGGATTCCACTGGTCGTCCCGACCGCTTTCTCGCCCTGCATTTTGCCAACAGCATCTGGAAGTTCAACACCGCGGAGGTGATGGGCACGGCCGACACCGATCCGGCCGTCTTCGACACGCTTGTCGAATTTGCGGGCGAGATCGGCATGGTGCCGATCCCGGTGCGCAAGGAGAAGGCGGGCTATGTGCTCAACTCCCTGCTGGTCCCGCTGCTGAACGCTGCTGCCGAACTCGCCGCCGGCGGCTACGCGGAACCGCACGATGTGGACAAGGTCTGGCGCATCGCCACCGGCGCCCCGATGGGGCCGTTCCAGATCTACGACATCATCGGCCTGACCACGCCCTACAACATCCTGTCGCACGGCAACGAGCATCATCAGAAGCTGGCCGCGTGGCTGAAGGAAAACTACATCGACAAGGGCAAGCTCGGCATCGCCACCGGCGAGGGCTTTTACACCTATAAGGGCTGAACACCGAAACCGACCTTGCCGGGTGATCGTCCTGCCCGCCCGGCAGGGCCTTTTCCGATCGCGCCCGATCAGCGCTCTATCGTGAAGCTGATCGGCACCGTGACGAAAGTGTTGACGTCTGGCGGAGGCTTCGGAACCGGCGAGGCCCGCCGCAGCAGACCGAGCACTTCCTCGTCCAGTTCCGGCACGCCCGACGGGCTGACCAACTCGGGCGACACGATCGTCCCGTCCGGAGCGACGACGAAACGAACCTGCACCAGCCCCTCCTGCCGGCGTGACAGCGCCGCTTTCGGATAGCGCTTGCGACGTTCGAGATGAGCGGCAAGACGCCCCAGCCATTTCTGCTCGGCCTGAACATTGCGGTTGACCCCGCGCATGGCCTCCATGGCAAGGGTGGCATCGGCATCATTGGCCAGTTTCAGCTCGTCCGCCTGCGGAATATCGGGCAGTGGATCGTCTTCCAGTCCTCTGGCCTTTGCGACCTTCGATTTGTCAGGCGCGCTTTCCTCGACCTTGCGCGTTTCAGGGCTCGGGCGCTGCGCCGGCACGGGAATGCTATCGGGCAGGGGCTCGGGCTGCACGACAGCTTCTTCCGGTTCGGGTTCCTCTACCTCTTCCACATCGTTTTGTTCCGGAACGGCTTCTTCCGGCGCATCCGCTTCCGGATCGCCCTTGCGGGCTTCCTGCGGTTCCTCATTCTCGGTGGTCGGATCCGCGACAAATTCGACCATGATCGCCATGGGCTCGGGTTCAGGAACCGGGTGATCTGCCGAAAAGGAAAAGGCAATCAGGGCCGTACCCGCGCCAATGTGCACGACTACGGAGATCAGAATTGCAAGCCAACGCGGAAATGCGGTTGCTTCCGGCATGCGGGAGCGACCCGGCTTCTGCGTACGCAGCCGGACGGCAGCTCTTCCCCGGACCCCTGAATTCATCCCCGTTGGCATCAAAACTGTTCATGGTCAGCGCGACATGATCCGGCGCTTCGGAGGGTGAGGCGATCAGGAAGCGTCGCCCTGCCATAAAGATGACTTCTAGTGTCATATTTTTTTGGTGAGCGGTAGACGTTCTTTTGAATATGGGATGAAATAGGCTCGTCAGGCGCTTATTTGTCAGTTGTGAGCGACATTCATTCGTAAGGGAAAAGTCATGCGCGCCTCCAGAATCGCCACGGCCATGCTGGCTGCCCTGCTGCTAGGCACTGCAAGTGCAGCGGCGGCGGTCAATGTCACATTCGTCAAACCGGAAAAATATCGGGACGACGATTTCCGCAATGCGTCGAAGCGGGAAGGCGTGATCAGGGAGCTGACCCGCCATTTCGAGCGCCTGGACAAACGCTATCTCACCGCGGGCGAGAAGCTGGAAATCACCGTGCTCGATGCACGGCTGGCCGGGCGCTACGAGCGGTGGCAGCCGACATTCAACGACGTTCGCATTTTGAGGGACACAACGCCGCCGCGCTTCGTGATCCGTTACACGCTTCGCCAGAACGGCAAGATCATCGCCAGCGGCGAGGAAACCGTCAGCGACCTCAGCTATATGTGGCGCGCCTCCGCACGCAATTCCACGGAACGCCTTGCCTATGAAAAGGACATGCTGCGGGACTGGTTCCGCAAGCGCTTCGTCGAACTGAAACCGCCGCGCGGCTGAAATCCACAGCGGAAGAGGCCTGACGCCTTTCCATTCCTTCAAGACCGGCACCCGGCGGCACCATGTTGCATGCTGGATGCCGGGAAACATCGGCCCTGTTACTGTCCGATGACGGACAGAGCTTCGTCGGCGATCACCTGTTCTTCATCCGTTGGAATAACGAAGACGGACACGCGGCTCGCTGCGCTGCTGATCACCCCGGCATTCGCCTTGTTGGCTTCCGGGTCGACCGCGACGCCAAGCCATTGCAGCCTTTCGCACACATCGGCGCGCACGGCCGGCTGGTGCTCGCCAACGCCGGCGGTGAAGACGATGGCGTCCAGCCCGCCAAGCGTGGCGGCAAGCCGTGCCATCTCACCGGCGATGCGGAAGGTGAACACCTCGATGGCCTCGCGGGCCTCAGGCCGGTCGCTTTCGAGCAGAACGCGGCTGTCGGCGCTGATGCCGGAAAGGCCGAGCAGACCGGAACGGTTGTAGAGAAGATTCTCGACATCCTCCAGCGTGCGCCCGCCCGCGCCCAGGAGATGCAGCAGAACGCCTGCGTCCAGCGCACCGCAGCGCGTCGCCATGGGTATGCCGTCGAGCGTGGAAAAGCCCATGCTGGTGTCGCGGCTGGCGCCGTTTTTCATGCCGCACAGGCTGGCGCCCGAACCCAGATGGGCTGCCACCACCTTGCCGGCGGCGGCCCCGGCATCGCGGCGCGCCAGTTCACCGGCGATGAACTTGTAGGACAGGCCATGGAAACCGTAGCGCTTGATGCCTTCATCATGCAGCGCGCGCGGCAGGGCGAAACGCCGCACGACATCCGCATTTGTGCCATGGAAGGCCGTGTCGAACGAAGCGGTCTGCCGGATGCCCGGCCGCAGGCGCGCAATGGCGTCGATCAGCCTCAATGCCTGCGGCTGGTGCAGCGGGGCCAGTTCGACCAGTTTCCCGATCTGTGCAAGGCTCTCGTCATCGACAGCGACCGGCCCGTCGAACAGGTCGCCGCCATGCACCACGCGATGGCCGATGGCCGCGATATCATCGAGATCATAATGCCATGACAGACGCTCGAAGGCCTCTCCGAGAACGGCATCAAGCTCCTCGCCGGGCTGAGCTTTCAGCTCGACGTCGAACCGATCCGGCCCCTCCGAGAGCTGGAAACGAAGTGGCGTCTGACGAAAGTCGATCATGCCCTTGCCGATACGCCGGGCTTTGTCCTGATCGAGCGCAAACAGGCCGATCTTCACCGTCGAGGAACCGGCATTGAAGGTTACAAGCATTTTCTGGCTCATGCCGGCAGCTTCCCCGCGAGAGATTTTCTGGCCGCAACCAGCTTTGCAAGAGCCGCCGAGGCGATCCGCGCGCTGAGCGGATCGGAACGGCTGGTCAGAACGATCGGCACGCGCGCGCCAAGCACCAGTCCGGCCGCCGTCGCGCCGGCAAAGTGGATAAGCTGCTTGGCAAGCATGTTGCCCGATTCCAGATCGGGTGTGAGCAGTATGTCGGCCTGACCGGCCACATCGGAGACGATGCCCTTCATCTTCGCCGCATCCATGCTTACCGCATTGTCGAAGGCCAGAGGACCATCGACCTTGCCGCCGGTGATCTGGCCGCGTGCGGCCATCACCGTAAGAGCGGCGGCATCGAGCGTGACCTGCATCTTGGGGTTCACCGTCTCCACGGCCGCGAGAACCGCGACGCGCGGCGTGTCCACACCCAGGATCCGCAGAAGGTCGATCGCGTTCTGGCAGATGTCGCGCTTCTGCTCCAGCGTCGGCTGGATGTTGATGGCGGCATCGGTGATGATAATCGGCTTGGAATAGGCGGGAACGTCCATGCCATAGGCATGGCTGATGCGCCGCTCGGTGCGCAGGCCGGAATCCTTCGCCACCACGGCACCCAGCAATTCGTCGGAATGCAGGCTGCCCTTGACCAGCACGGAAACCTTGCCCGCCACCGCCAGTTCGACGGCGCGCGCGGCAGCGGCATGGCTGTGCTCCACAGCTTCGATGGCAATTCCGGCAAGATCGACGCCGGCAGCTTCCGCCGCCGCCCTGATCTTTTCCTCCGGGCCGATCAGCAGGGGCTCGAAAAGCCCTTCGTCGCGCACCTCCACGGCACCCAGAATGGCGGCCGTGGAACAGGGATGCACGATTGCCGCACGCACCGTGGGAAGGCTTCTGGCTTCACGCACGAAAGCTTCGTAGCGGTCGTGCCGCCTCAGTGACACATCGGGCAGCCGTGTCGCCTGCCATTCCACCGAACGGGAGGGAGCAATCACTGTTGCGACCCCGGACAGCACGTCCTCGCCTTTCTGATTGGTGCAGATGGTATCGAGCAGAACAATGTTCTTGTCGGCTCGCTTCTCCGTGACCTTCACCGTGGCGGTGACCGTATCGCCGGGAGCGACCGGCTTCAGGAAATGGAACTCCTGTCCAAGATATATGGTGCCCGGGCCGGGCAGCCTGGTGCCGAGCACGGCCGACACCAGCGCGCCGGTCCACATGCCATGGGCAACGATGTGGCCGAACAGGTCGGTGGAAGCGAAGGCAGCATCGAGATGGGCAGGGTTTACATCTCCTGAAACCGTCGCAAACAGCTCGATGTCGTCACGGCCGACAACCCGCACGATGGAGGCGCTGTCGCCGATCTGCAACTGGTCGAAGGTGCGGTTGGTCAGAAGCTGGGTCTGCATGATCATCCTATCGCTGAAACACATAGGTGCCGGGGGCGTCTTCAAGAGGCGCATAGCCCTTGTCGGGTGCGCCGGTTGAAGGCGGAGCGACCCTCTCTTTCGTCGAGCGCTCAAGCAGCCAGTCCGACCACTCGAGCCACCACGAACCGTCTTTCTCCGAAGCTGCCTCGACCCATTCCTGCGGATCGAGATAGGGATCATGCTGGCGCCGCTCGGCAATGCGGTAGCGGCGCCCCTTGTGGCCGGGCTCGCTGACGATGCCGGCATTGTGGCCGCCGCTGGTCAGCACGAAGACGAGATCGCCATCGGTGAGCTGGTGGATCTTGTAGACGGATTGCCATGGAGCAACATGGTCCCGCTCGGTGCCGACGACGAACATCGGAACGCGCACGTTCTGCATCGCGGCGGGGCGCCCCTCCACCATGAAGCGCGCCGTGGCCAGCTCGTTGTCGAGATAAAGCCGCTTCAGATATTCGGCATGCATCTTGTAGGGCATGCGCGTGGGGTCCGCGTTCCACGCCATGAGGTCGTTCATGGTCGTGCGTTCGCCCAGCATGTAATCGCGCACGATGCGCGACCAGATCAGGTCGTTGGAACGCAGAAGCTGGAACGCTCCGGCCATCTGGTCGGAAGACAGATAGCCACGGTTCCACATCATGCTTTCAAGGAAATGCAGCTGGCTGTGGTCGATGAACAACGCAAGCTCGCCGGGCTCCGCGAAATCGGTCTGCGCGGCAAACAGGGTCAGCGAGGCAAGGCGCTCATCATTGCGCTGCGCCATCGCCGCGGCGGCGATCGAAAGCAGCGTGCCACCAAGACAATATCCTGTGGCATGGATCTTACGGTCCGGCACGATCGCATTGATGGCATCGAGCGCGGCCATGACGCCGAGCTTGCGATAGTCGTCCATGGTCAGGTTGCGGTCATCGGCGGTCGGATTGCGCCAGGAGATGCAGAAAACCGTGTGGCCTTTCTCCACCAGATAGCGCACCAGCGAATTGTACGAGGACAGGTCGAGAATATAGTATTTCATGATCCACGCAGGCACGATCAGAACCGGCTCAGCCAGAACCTTGTCCGTCGCGGGTTCATACTGGATCAGTTCGATCAGATGGTTGCGATAAATCACCTTGCCCGGCGTGGCGGCGACTTCCTCTCCCGGCGTGAAATTCTCCGTCCCGACAGCTGGCCGGCCCGATACGGCGCGCGCGGCATCTTCCATCCAGTTCTGCATGCCCTGAACGAAATTGGTTCCACCCGCCTCCAGCGTTCTTGCCAGCACCTCGGGATTTGTCAGCGGGTTGTTCGACGGAGAGAAGACGTCGAGCATCTGACGCGCCATGAACGACACCACATCCTCATGGTGCGGAGTTACGCCCGGCACCTCATGCGTGGCATTGTGCCACCATTGCTGCGCCAGCAGGAAAGACTGGGCGAAGGATGAGAACGGTTGCTGCGACCAGCCTTGCGCCTTGAAACGATAATCTCCCGGCAGCGGCTCTATGCAGGGCGGCGTTTCGGGATCGACGGCGGCGGCTGCCAGATAGGTGGAAAGCCGGGCAGATTTGCGGACGGCCTTATCAATGAGTTCAAGCCGTTTGCCGGGCGCGGCGGCAAGATGGATGTTCCAGTCGATGAGCGCCAGAGCGAGCGAGGCCGGCGACAGCCCCCCGGTGAGATGCGCACTCAGCGCCTCGCGCATCTGGTCGATGGCACGGTAGGCTTCGGACGAGACGCTCTCGTCAATCGCCCGCGGCATAACGGCATTTTTGCTGGTCTTTCGAAGTTGCGTCTGGCTCCTGGCAGGCGCCTTGTTCCGCGGAGATGTTTGAGCACTCACTGGATTCACCTTTCCACAAAGGAGAAGAAGAAGGGGTGGCACATGGGCTGTGGCCCAGCAGCTGACCGAGTGCCAGCACGAAGAGACGTTCGGTCTCGCCGTCATCACCTTCGAGAAGCGGCTCGCTGCCGATGACATCATGCAGAATGCTGACACCGGCAAAGAAGGCGGCCACCAGGGCAGCCTGGCGTTTCGACACATGCGGATGAGCGGCGACCAGAGGACCAATGAAATCTTCCATCAGCACCTCGCGCAGCACCTGCGAGGCATCAGGGCTGGAGAAGGATCGGAAAACAATGTCCAGCATGCGGACTTCATTCTGCGGCTCGTCGCCCAGCGTCTGCCGTGCAAGGGTGGCGGCGAGTTCCTGAATGTTGCCGGCAAACATCCAGTCCGGCCGCATCGCCGCACGGATGGACGCCCGGAACAGATTTTCCTTGGAACCGAAGCAGCGGTGGACATAGGCCACGTCCACACCGACATCGGAAGCCAGATCGCGCAGCGAGGTGGTGCTGTAAGACTGGGTTGCGAAACGCGCCATGGCAGCCCTGAGAATACGCTCGCGGGTGTTTCCGCCAGAGTTGGCGGCTGATGTTTTGACTGGCGCTTTCTGGGGAACGGTCATCTTGGAATTTTTCGTGGCCTCATGCTTCGCAATACAGCTTGCTTCTATCGGCAATGGAGGTCAACATTGTTGACATAGATCAATGACGATTCATCTGCTTCGGTGAATCCTGGGGTCGAAGGTTCTCATCATTGCGAGGAGTGGACGATCATGGCCGAGGGGAAACCGACTGAAGCGCAGACGCATTACGCCCGCTTCCCATCCCTGTTTCGACCCGACTGGCTTGCCGTGGCCACAGCCGCACAGGTGCGGTTCGGCGTCGGCCTCTGGGGGGGCGTGCTGAGCACCACAGCCAAACAGCTCCAGTATCAGGCCGATTATCTGAAGAAGCTTTCGGAAGCCGAGCAGCCGTCCGATGCGGTTACGAGCAGCAGGGAATTCGTGCAGAAGGTCGTCAGCAGCGTCGCCGCTGAAGGGCGGCAGGTGTTCGACAGGAATGTCGCGCTCATTGCCGCTTCACGGCAGGTCGGCTGATCCGGGGGCACGTTAAACATTCAGGTAAGGAAAGAGCAAACAACAGGTTGCACTCTCCGGGTATGAAGATACCGTCATCCGCAACCTGACGACTCGAAGTAAATCGAAACATCCGTTTCACTCCGAGGGACACCGAATTTCAGTATCATGACCGCCGGTTCGCGGCGGATCAGGCAGCGAGGGGATCAAGTGAAATATATCCGGTCCGGTCCGGCGCGGGTGTCTCCGTTCGCGCCCTCTTTCGAGTGCGGGCTCATCGCCGCCGTAAATGCAGAGGTTACAGCATCATGAAATCTGCCAAGAACTGGATTGTGGCCATAGTGGTCGCCGCAGTGGTTGCCGGAGGCTACTATTTCTGGCGGTTCTACGATGGTTCCGGACTGCCTGACGGCATTGTCGCGGGCAACGGGCGCATAGAGGCTGTGGAGATAGACATCTCCGCCCGCACGCCGGGCCGCATCAAGGAAATTCTTGCCGACGAAGGCATGTTCGTGGAGGCCGGACAGGTTCTGGCCCGCATGGATACCGAGCAGATGGAAGCGCAGCGGCGCCAGCTCGAAGCCCAGCTCAAGCGGGCTTCGATCGGCATCGAAACGGCGGGCGCACTGGTCAAGCAGCGCAATGCCGAGAACGCTGCCGCGCAGGCCGTGGTCGCTCAGCGCGAGGCGCAGCAGGATGTCATCGACAAGAAACTGGTGCGCTCCGAGCAGCTTGCCCGCAGCGGAAACCTTTCGCAGCAGCTTCTGGACAATGACCGCGCAGCTGCGCTGGAGGCGGCAGCAGCCGTCAACGCGGCCCGTGCCCAGCTTGCGGCAACGGAGGCCGGCGTCAGCGCCGCGCAGGCGCAGGTCGTCGATGCTGAGGCTGCCGTGGATGCAGCCAGGGCAGCGATCGAGAGCATTACCGCCGACATCAATGATGCCGTCCTGCGCTCGCCGCGCGATGGCCGCGTCCAGTATCGCGTGGCGCAGCCCGGAGAAGTTATCGCCAGCGGCGGCCGTGTGCTCAATCTGGTCAATGTCGGCGATGTTTACATGACCTTCTTCCTGCCGACGGCACAGGCCGGGCGCGTGGCCATGGGCACCGAAGTGCGCATCGTGCTGGATGCGGTTCCGCAGTATGTCATCCCCGCCAAGGTCAGCTTCGTCGCCGACGTCGCCCAGTTCACGCCGAAGACCGTGGAAACGGAAGAAGAGCGCCAGAAGCTGATGTTCCGTGTCAAGGCACAGATTTCGCCTGAACTTCTGCGCGAATATATCCAGTATGTGAAAACCGGGCTGCCGGGTGTCGCCTATGTCAAGCTGGACCCTGAGACCGAATGGCCCGCACAGCTGCGCGAGGTCGTCAAGCCGTGACCATGGATGCTGCCGAAGCCGTGGCGCTGTCAGACGAAAAGCCAGATGGCAAATTCGTCGCGCGGTTGCAGAATGTCGGCCAGAGCTATGGCGAGACACGGGCACTGGACGGGATCAACATCCAGATTCCGGCCGGGTGCATGGTCGGCCTGATCGGTCCCGACGGCGTGGGCAAATCGAGCCTGCTGTCGCTGATCGCGGGTGCCCGCGTGGTTCAGGAGGGACAGGTCGAGGTGCTGGGCGGCGATATCGCCGACCGGCGGCACCGGCGCGAGGCCTATTCCAGCATCGCCTACATGCCGCAGGGCCTCGGCCGCAATCTCTACCCGACCTTGTCGGTGTTCGAGAACATCGACTTCTTCGGCCGCCTGTTCGGCCACTCGAAGGAAGAGCGCCAGCACCGCATCGACACGCTTCTGGCACGCACCGGCATGTCGCCTTTCGCGACGCGGCCGGCCGGCAAGCTTTCCGGCGGCATGAAGCAGAAAACCAGCCTGTGCTGTTCGCTGATCCATGACCCTGACCTCCTCATTCTCGACGAACCGACCACGGGCGTCGATCCGCTGTCGCGCGGACAGTTCTGGGAGCTGATCGACGATATTCGCGGCGAGCGCGAAGGCATGAGCGTCATCGTTGCCACCGCCTACATGGAAGAGGCCGAGCGCTTCGACTGGCTGGTCGCCATGGACGACGGCAAGATCCTTGCCACCGGCACACCGGCGGAACTGCTGGCAAGGACCGGCACCGACAATCTGGATGCGGCTTTCGTGGCGCTGCTGCCGGAAGAAAAGCGCAGAGGCCACAAGCAGGTCGTGATCGCGCCACGGCCGGCCGATGCCGCCAGCGACATTGCCATCGGCGCGAAGAACGTCACCGTTCGCTTCGGCAACTTTACGGCCGTCGACAATGTGAGCTTCGAGATCCCGCGCGGCGAGATTTTTGGTTTCCTCGGCTCCAATGGCTGCGGCAAGAGCACCACCATGAAGGTGCTGACCGGGCTGTTGCCGGCCAGTGAAGGCACCGCCATGCTGTTCGGCAAGGAAGTCGACACGCGCGACATGGAGATACGCCGGCGCGTCGGCTATATGAGCCAGGCTTTCTCGCTCTATTCCGAGCTTACCGTCCGCCAGAATCTTGAGCTTCATGCGCGCCTGTTCGCCATGGCGCCTGAAACCATTCCCGGCCGCATCGAGGAAATGGTGCGCCGTTTCGATCTCGGCGCCGTTATGGAAGCGCTGCCCGAAGCGCTGCCCCTCGGCATCCGCCAGCGCCTGTCGCTGGCCGTGGCGCTGATCCACTCACCCGAAATCCTGATCCTCGACGAGCCGACATCCGGTGTCGATCCGGTGGCGCGTGACGCGTTCTGGGAAACCCTTGCCGAACTGTCGCGCAAGGATGGTGTTACCATTTTCGTCTCGACCCATTTCATGAACGAGGCGGCGCTCTGTGACCGCATTTCGCTCATGCATGCCGGCAAGGTTCTGGTCTCCGACACGCCGGACGGTATCATCAAGCGTAAGGGGGCGGAAACGCTTGAGGAAGCCTTCGTCGCCTATCTGGAAGAGGCAATTGGCGATGCCGGCCAGCCGCAGGCCGCGGCAATCACGCCCGTTGAGCCGGAACCTGAATCCGGGAAAACTTCCGATCAGCGTTTTTTCAGTTTCCGCCGCATGTTCGCCTATACCCAGCGCGAAGCGCTGGAACTGCGCCGCGACCCGATCCGCGCCAGCCTTGCGATCATCGGATCGGTGCTTCTGATGTTCGTCGTCAGCTTCGGCATCAGCATGGATGTGGAGGACCTGTCCTTCGCGGTGCTCGACCGCGATGACACCACCATTAGCCGCGACTACGCACTTCAGCTCGCCGGCTCACGCTACTTCATCGAAAAGGAGCCGATCAGGGACTATGAAGATCTCGACCGGCGCATGGCAAGCGGCAAGCTCAGTCTCGCCATCGAGATCCCGCCCGGTTTCGGCCGGGATGTTTCGCGCGGCACCAATGTGCAGATCGGCGCCTGGGTGGATGGCGCCATGCCGATGCGCGCCGAAACGGTGCGCGGCTATGTTCAGGGTGTTCACCAAACATGGCTCATCCAGAAGGCGCGCGAGATTTATGGCGATGCAGCCACCGTCGGGAAATTCCAGCTTGAGGTGCGTTACCGCTACAATCCTGACGTTCAGAGCCTTGTGGCGATCGTTCCCGCGATCATTCCAATCCTGCTTCTGATGATACCGGCCATGCTGGCGGTGCTGAGCGTGGTGCGTGAAAAGGAGCTGGGCTCCATCGTCAACTTCTATGTTACGCCGGTGACCCGCACGGAGTTCCTGCTTGGCAAGCAACTGCCCTATGTGGCGCTGGCCATGCTGAACTTCGTGATGCTGTCCTTCTTCGCCGTCTACATATTCGGCGTGCCGTTCACCGGCAGCTTCGCGGCCTACACGGCGGCGGCCCTGCTTTATGTGATCTTCACGACCGGCATGGGGCTGGTGGTCTCCACCTTCATTGAAAGCCAGATCGCGGCGATCTTCGCCACCGCACTGCTCACGCTCATTCCGGCTGTGCAGTATTCCGGCCTCATTGACCCGGTCTCGTCATTGCAGGGTTTCGGTGCCGTTATCGGCAACATTTACCCGACGACCTATTTCGTCAACATCTCGCGCGGCGCCTTCTCGAAGGCGCTGGAATTCGCCGACCTCGCCCCGCAATTCATCCCGCTGCTGATTGCCGTGCCGGTGCTCTTCATCCTCGGCATCGTGCTCCTGAAAAAACAGGCGTCCTGAGCCATGCGTGTTGCCAACATCTACAATCTGGGTGTGAAGGAACTGCGCGGTCTCGGCCGCGACAAGATGCTGTTGTTCCTGATTGTCTACGCCTTCACCGTGGCGATCTACACGGCCGTGACGGCGATGCCGGAATCGCTTAACCGCGCCGCTATCGCCATCGTCGACGAAGACCAGTCGCCGGTGTCGTCGCGCATCACCACGGCGTTCTATCCTCCCTATTTCGTGGTGCCGAAGCTGATCGACCAGTCCGAGATGGACGCGCGCATGGACGCCGGAAGTGATACCTTCGCGCTCGACATTCCACCGAATTTTCAGCGTGACCTGCTGGCCGGCCGATCGCCTTCGATCCAGCTCAACATCGACGCCACCCGCGTCAGCCAGGCCTTCACCGGTGGCACCTATGTGCAGGCGATCGTCTCCAGCGAGGTAAACGAGTTCCTCGCCCGCCATCGCGGCGCCACGGAGCTTCCCGTCGATCTGGCAATGCGCATGCGTTTCAATCCGCAACTCAACAAGGGCTGGTTCGGTGCGCTGTCGAACGTGGTGTTCTCCATCACCATGCTCTCCATCGTGCTGACCGGCGCCGCGCTTATCCGCGAGCGCGAACATGGCACCATCGAGCACCTTCTGGTCATGCCTGTGACGCCGGCCGAAATCATGATCAGCAAGGTGCTGTCGATGGGGCTGGTGGTGCTGGTCGCCTCAGCCGCCTCCATCGTCTTCGTGGTGCAGGGGCTGCTGCATGTGCCCATTCAGGGTTCGGTGGCGCTGTTTCTGTTCGGAGCCGCCGTTCATCTCTTCGCCACGACCTCGATGGGCATTTTCCTTGCCACCATGGCGGGCTCGATGCCGCAGTTCGGCCTGCTGCTGATGCTCATCCTGCTCCCCCTGCAGGTGCTCTCGGGCGGTCTTACGCCGCGCGAGAGCATGCCGCAGATCGTTCAGGACATCATGCTGGCCGCTCCCAACACACATTTCGTCATTCTGGCGCAGGGCGTGCTTTTCCGCGGTGCGGGTCTGGATGTGGTCTGGCCTCAGATACTGGCGCTGTTCGTGATCGGCTCGGTGCTTTTCATGCTCTCGCTGCGACGCTTCCGAAACTATCTGCGCTGATTTACCGGTCCGGGCGGATAGCCGGGAAAATATGCCGCTGGCAGATCGTAGCCTGCCCCGCAAGGGGCAGGCGGATTTCATGTCGCTGTCAGCCTGCTGCGCGGTCCCCGATTTAGTAGCTGCGGATCATATCCTACAGCTGTTCGGCGCGCAGTTGTTCGGCGCTTTTGGGTGAAAGCAGGCCCGGAGCCACATCGAACACCGTCTTGGCACCATATTGCCCCATCTGGTGAAGGCGATGCACGGCACGCGCATAAGCCACCAGAACACTGGCCGTGAATTCTGGATTGCTCTCCAGTTTCAGGCTGTATTCTATCGTTTGCGTTGTGCCGACCGCTGTGTTGCCGCTACGGATGACGAAGCCGCCATGCGACATCGCCGAATGATCCCTGGCCAGTTCCGCCGCGCTGATGAAATTCACCGTTGTGTCATAGTCGGCAAAATAGTGCGGCATCTTGATGATCGTATCGCGCACCTGAGCCGCATCCGCGCCCTCCTCCAGCACCACGAAACATTCGCGATGATGTTTTTCCCGCGTGGTCAGAACCCGCCTCGCGCCGCTTCGGGCCTGTTCAACCGCGGCCGGAACCGGACGCGTATATTGCACCGCGCCGGCCACACCGGGAATGCGGCGCACCGCATCGGAATGCCCCTGGCTCAGGCCGTCACCCCAGAACGTGTAGGTGTCGCCATCGGGCAACAGGGCTTCGCCGACAATGCGGTTGATGGAGAACATTCCCGGATCCCATCCGGCGGAAATCAGCGCAGTTCTGCCGCCAGACCGTGCCGATGCATCCACAGCGGCGAAGTATTCCGGGATACCCGCATGCGTGTCGAAGCTGTCGACGGTGTTGAAAAGGGCAGCCAGTTCAGGCCCTTGTTGCGGCAGATCCCCTTTGGATCCCCCGCACAGGATCAGCACGTCAATGTGATCGGCATGGCCCGATATTTCCGCCATGGAGAATACGGGCGTTGCCGGGCACTTCGGGCTGAGCTGTTCAGGTGCGCGCCGCGTGAAGATGCCCACAAGGTTCATGTCGGGGTTGTACGGCATCGCCGCTTCAACGCCTCTTCCGAGATTACCATGGCCGGCGATGGCAACACGGATGGGTTGGGGCATGCTCATGATCGTCATTCCTCATGGGGAGATGATTCCTCTGAAACAGCGAGGAAGCGAAGAAAGGCAAGGCAATACCGAATCGGAGAAACATTTCAAGAAGCGCAGGGCGCCGTTCCGGCATCGCCCGCGACTACAGTCTCTCCGGCGTTCCACTACCGTCGGCACAATTGCCATTTGATTGACCGGCTAATGATTATGAGCGGTGCTGCCGCTGCTGATATTTCTGCATGTCAGCGCGCCGGCGAACCAGCCGTAGATACAGCCTGCGCTTCTCCCATTCGGTGTTCGGAAAAAGCATGGTATCGCCGATTGCGGAGGTGGCGAGCCGCTACTGTTGCCGTGATGTGACAGTTGCCGATATTTATCCGCCCGCCAACAATCATCACAGAACACCATCCGGGGCAGGGAACGGCATGCATATGCGCCGCACCCCGCAGAAAACATGATAATTTCACACATGTTTTTTCCCGAATGGGCGCAATCGCGCCGATTCCGGCGCAATTCAACACCATTGAAGAGGTTTCAGCGATCTGATTAGAGAGTTCTGCCGCGCTGCGCCTCGCGGGAACGACGGCAGGATGAATATGCGTGTCGAAGCACTGATGAAGCCAGAGTGGCAAATCGCTCCGATGGTGGGGCTCTACATTGCGCAGTTTTCCGATCGGAGTGGGCAGCCGTGGCGAGTGGTCTGACGGCAGCGTTTCTCAACAACCGCCGCTCCCTGATGTGGAGCCTGATGCGGATCGTGCGCGATCCGCAGATAGCCGAAGATCTGACGCAGGAAACCTATGTCCGGGCCAGTCAGGCCATGGTGTCCGGACCAGTTGAGCACATCGAGGCGTTTCTCTATCAGACGGCCCGCAATCTGGCGCTTGATCATCAACGCCGCAGCCGGATGCGCGGCGGTGTCGAGCATTTCGGCGCGACAGAGGCCGAGATCGCCAACATCGCGGCCGATCAGCCTACGCAGGAAGCGGTGGTCATCCATCGCGAGCGGCTGAGGGCATTTGAGGATGCCCTTTCGCAACTGCCCGCCCGCGCGCAGCAGGTCTGGCGGCTCAGCCGGGTCGAAAAATGGCCCTACCCGAAGATCGCCGCCCACCTCGGAATTTCCCCCAACACAGTTTTCAACGATGTGAAGCTGGCGCTGGCCCATTGCCAGCAGGCGCTCGATCGTCTCGACCGCGGTTGAATCCGATATTAAGAGAACATTTTATCGCGCAGCCTGAGCGGGAGCCCGGAGGTTTTTTGTGAGATTGCAGCCGGTCATTCGTCTCATCTGTATGAGCTTGCGTTTCTGCAACAAGGCAGGTGGACCGCGTGGTGAGTGACAGGGCCGATGACCCGCAGCCAGACCAGACCTTGCAGCATCCCGATCCGGTGACGGATGCGGCGCTTGACTGGTTTGTGCGCCTTCAGGAAGCGCCGGACGACCTTGGCTTGCAGGCCCGGCTTGAAGACTGGCTGGACAGCGATTCGCGCCACGCAGCAGCTTTCGCAAAGCTTCAGAACATGTGGGAGCTTCCCGAACTGGATATCGCCAGCGCCCGCCATGCCAGCCGGCTTGATGCAAGGCGGGAACAAAGGACGCCGCTGGCCCGGGTGCCGGTGCACCGCTCCGGCAGCTGGACGATACGGATCGCTGCCCTCGCGGCCGTGGTCATGATCGCGGCCGGTATCCGGTATTATCCCGAGATGATGCTGCGCTGGAACGCGGACCATCTGACAGCCACCGGCGAGCAAAGCGCCTTCGTGTTGCCGGATGGCTCGCGCATTCTGCTCAACACCGCTTCGGCGGTGGCGCTCGATTTCGAGGGACAGAAGCGATCCGTCACTTTGCTGCGTGGGGAAGCCTTCTTCGATGTCGTTTCCGATCCGGCCCGACCGTTCAGGGTTGCGGGTGCTTTCGGCGACGTCGAAGTGAAAGGCACCGCCTTTTCGGTACGCACCGGCGCTGAAGACACGGTCATCCTTGAGCGCGGGCGTGTCGAGGTTGCCCAACGCGCGCATGAGGCACACCATGCCAGCCTGTCGCCCGGCCAGATGGTGGAGGTATCGCCGGCAGGTCTTTCTCCTGTCGCCGGGGTCGACACGGAAAACGAGCTGGCCTGGCGCACCGGATGGATCATCTTTCAGGAAAAGCCGCTCGCAGATGTGCTGGCCGATCTCGGCCGCTATTACACCGGCCGCGTGATAACCGTCGACGGCGGCCTTGGCCACATCAGGGTCAGCGGCAATTACAGGCTGGACGACCCTGAAGGCGTCATCCGTTCTCTGGCGGAAGCGGCCGGAGCGAAAGTCACGCGTTTGCCCGGCGGAATCATAATTCTTCGCTGATTACTCAAGTTTTTTTGTGAGATCGGACCAGCTCGTTCGTCAGATGTTCGAGGCGCTCTTCCGCAGGGAAAAATCGCCGCATCTACTCTGACGCAAGGAACTCTCCTCATGGGGCATCGCACTGGTCCGGCACCGCACGCAGCAATGGCTCGCGCCAAAACGGCAGCCGTGGGCAAAGCGCCGGTGCGGTTCCTGCTGGCAAGCACCGTTCTGGTATCCTCGCTAATCCTGCTGCAGGGCGTTTCCTTCGCCCAATCGACCTCGACCACCGCGGCACAGACGGTGCGGTTTTCCATTCCCGCCCAGCCGCTTTCCGGGGCGCTCAGCGCGTTCAGCCGCGCTTCCGGCTGGCAGGTCGGCTACACGTCAGAAATCGTGCGCGGCAAGACCTCGGTGGCAGTCTCGGGCGCGATGTCGCCCGCACAGGCATTGCAGACCATGCTTGCCGGAACCGGCATCCGGGTGAGCCTTACCGGACCGGCGACCGCAACGCTTGTGGATCGTGTTTCAGAGGCTTTCGAGCCGCAGCCCTCCGATGGCTCGATGGTTCTTGCCACCATCGACGTCAAGGGCAATGCCGAAGGCTCGCCCTACAGCCCCTATGAGACGGCGGCCGCGACCAGCCATATCGAGGGCGAAAACATCGAGCGCTTTCGCGGCTCCAGCCCGGCGGACATGTTCCGCGGCACGGCGGGTGTCATGTCGGGCGAGGCGCGCAACGGCGCCGGCGCCGTCGACGTCAACATTCGCGGCATGCAGGGCATGGGCCGCGTGACCACGACCATCGACGGCGCCGAAAATGCCGTCACCGTCTATCAGGGCTATCAGGGCGTCTCCAACCGCACCTATGTCGATCCAGACTTCATCGCCGGCATCGACGTCACCAAGGGTGCGGATACCGCCTCATGGGGCAATGCCGGCTCGGTCGCCATGCGCACCGTGAATGCCGACGATATCGTCAAGCCGGGCAACACCTGGGGCGTCAGGGTCAAGGGCGAGATCGGCACCAACACGTCGAAGCCCCATGCCGGTGACAAGGCAGGCTATCAGTGGCCCTTTGCACCGTGGGACCCTGCCGGCGAAGTTCCGAAAGCCTCGGAAACCGGGATGGACAAGCCTTCCCTGCTTTCGCCGACACGCGGCGCCGGCAGCGTTATCGGCGCCTACAAGGGCGAGGATTTCGATTTCCTTGCCGGCTATGCGCGCCGCAAGCAGGGCAACTATCACGCAGGCAAGCACGGGCCTTCCGCCAATCCGGTCAACAAGGGCCGGCAGCAATGGTGTCCCAACGGCGTCTGCAATCCCAACGGCACGACCTACTGGGAAAACTATTATGAAAATGACGGGGTCGTGAACTATCGCGCCGGCGAGGAAGTGCTGAACACCCAGCTTGAGACGGAATCCTGGCTGGCCAAGCTGACCGCACGCTTCGCCGAGGATCACACTCTCCAGCTTGGCTATACCGGCTATCGCAGCGAAGCCGGCGACCGGCTCGCCTCGCGGCTGATCGGCAAGCACGGGCAGTCGGAGCAGCAGGCGCAGACGTCGGGCACCAGCCTCGACACCGTAACCGCGCGCTATCGCTGGAACCCGGAAGACAACGAGCTTTTCGACCTGAAGGGCAATCTCTACTGGACGCATCTGGAACTGCGCAATCCGATCCGCGGAGGTCGCGGCGTAACGCCTGAACAGATCGGCCTTCCTGCCGGGTTCCGGGTCGGCTCCGATTCCGACATGTGGGGTGCCGACCTCTCCAACCTGTCGAAATTCTCGACCGGCTATGGCGATGTCGATCTCAGCTACGGCCTGTCCTATCGCGGCGAGGATACGCGCGGCAGCCGCCACACGGCGGCGCTGGAAGCGTGGAACACCGCGCGTGACGCCATTCGCCATGAAGCCGCAATCTATGCGAAGGCGGCATGGAAGCCGGTCGACTGGGCAACGCTGAACGCCGGGCTTCGCTATTCGCATTTCTGGTCGAAGGATCGCTACGATCCCTATGAGCGCGAGGACATCGAGAGCAGGGTTCTGGGCTTCCGCACCAATGATGGCGGGTTCAGCCCGTCGGTCGGCGTCACGCTGGAGCCCTTCGACGGCTCGCAGTTCTACGTGAACTATTCCAACACCATGCGCGCACCCAGCGTCATCGAATCCGTCTCGGCCTTCAACAGCGTGGTCGCCAACGCCAATGTGAAGCCGGAGCGTTCCAGCAACTGGGAAGTCGGCACCAACCTGACCCGTGACGGTCTGCTGACCGGCGAAGACCGCGGCATGCTCAAGCTCGGTTACTTCAACTGGGATGTGAAGGACTATATCGCACGGTCGGTCCGCAACGGCTCGGGGCCGCTGACCCTGAACATCGAGAACATCGACCGGGCGAAGTTCTCCGGCATCGAGCTTTCCGGCCGCTACGAGATCGGCGGCTTCACCGCCGACCTCTCGGCCAACTATTTTCTCAACGTCGAATATTGCCGCACGGCCGGCACCTGCGAGAACAAGTCGCTCTACGGCGACTATGCCACCAACCATGTGCAGCCCGAATACACCGTCGACCTGACGCTGTCGCAGAAGCTGCTTGAAGATCAGCTTACGGTTGGCGGGCGCATTTCCCATGTCGGACCGCGCGCCATCGGCCATGGCGACGTGACCGCGCAGGGCGCCAGCGAGTTCATCTCCCTTGTCGACTGGAAGCCCTACACGCTTGTCGATGTCTTCGCCGAACACAAGATCACCGAGGACCTGACCGCTGCGGTGCGCGTGGAGAACCTGTTCGACCGCTTCTATGTCGATCCGCTCGGTCTCGTCACCCAGCCGGGACCCGGCCGCACCTTCTATGCCAGCCTGACCGGATCGTTCGGCGGCGAACAGACCTTCCAGCCGCTCACGAACCCGCTCGCCGGGCTGGCTGGCGGCCGGGGCGCGGGGCAGGGCGGCGAAGCGGCCGCCATCGACTGGAGTGGCCTCTATGCCGGCGTGCATGCCGGCGGCGCATTCGGGCGCACATGGGGTTCCACCACGACGCTCGACGGTTCCGACAGTTCGGTCGCGGCGCGGGAGTCGGCGGACCTGAAGCTCAACGGCGCCATGTTCGGCGTGCAGGCCGGCTACAACTGGCAGCTCGACAATGGCGTGGTGCTCGGTCTCGAGGGAGACTGGAGCAAGACCTACAACATCACCGGATCGAAGAAGGTTCTGTCCACCGATCCCGTTCTGGCGGCCAAGGGCCATGCCGATGCCTATACGAGCTACGACGTCGACTGGATGGCCAGCCTGCGCCCGAAGATCGGCTACGCTTTCAGCAATCGCTTCATGGCCTATGCCACGGGTGGATTGGCGCTCGCGCGCGAAACACAATGGCGCGATCAGTACATTTCCGACCAGGCCGATGAAACCCTCCCCAACGGTACGCAAACGACCGTTTTCTCCGTCGAGAAGGCCGCCGCCACCCGCGCCGGCTTCACCATTGGTGGCGGCCTCGAATATGCGCTCAACGACAACTGGTCGATCAAGGCCGACTATACCTACAGCCGCTTCGGCAAGAAGGATTTCAGGTTCAGAAATGCCCGTGCCGGCACAGGCAAGGATTATACGACCTCGACGACCACCGTCGTCGGCTATGAAACGGTCGACCCTTCGCAGGACCCCAGCATGGCGTGGTTGTGCGACATGGATCCTAGCTTCTGCACGCCCTATGAAAAGCCCATCTATGAGACGACGACGACCAACCATCCGGGCAGTTCGAGCACCGTGAACGGCCGGAGCGCCTCAAACGCTCTCGATTTTCACATGATCAAGGTCGGTCTGAACTACCGGTTCTGAGATCAGCAGATCACGACACAGCACCTGAAGGCTTCACCGCAGCAGGAGGCGTCCAAATCGGGCGTCTCCGTGCCGGACGTGCCACCCACGGCAAGATCGCCAGGGCGATCGCACAGGCCGGCTAGCATCAGAGCCTCGCTCCCTGCCAAACCTGCCTCCGGCAGCTCTTTCAGCACCATCATCGGTCAAGGCAGGAGCGGGCTTGCAAGCTGTGATTTCTTCCCGACAGGGGCCGCGAAAGGCTCTGGGGAAGGCGCGACGAATAGCTTGAAAAGCCTGGCGCACATGAGATACGAGCAGGTGTCGGTTTCCGCAAGGAACGAAGAGGGAATTCGGTGCAGGCTTCAAAAAGGCCTGTGAAACGAAACTGCCCCCGCAACTGTAGGCGGTTGAGTCCTCTCCCCGAAATGCCACTGGGTCCTCGGCCCGGGAAGGTGGGGAAGGGACGGTGACCCGTCAGTCAGGAGACCTGCCGACAACTGGAACTGAATGTGCCGGGCGGGGTGCCCGGGAGAGGTTGTCGATGAAGCCGTCCCTGCCTGTACGGGCTCTATTGCGTATCCTTCGGGGTGCGCGGCTTTCCATTGCCGTCCCGACCCGAACCCTTCGGTCCCTGCCGCAAACCGATCGGAGAACTTCGCGTCATGACCTTCCCGCGTCTGGCACTTGCCGCCGCCAGCCTTGCGCTGCTCACGGCCTATGCGTCCGCTGAACCCACCAGATACCCGCTCACGCTGGAAAACTGCGGTGAGACGATCACTTTCGACAAGGCTCCTGCCACGAGCGTAACCGTCGGACAGGCCGCCACCGAGGCGCTCTATGCGCTTGGCCTTGGCGACAAGGTCACCGGCACCTCCGTCTGGTTCACCGACGTTCTGCCCGAGCACAAGGCGATCAACGACAAGGTCGAGCGTCTCGCCGACAACGATCCGAGCTTCGAAAGCGTCGTGGCGAAGAAGCCCGGCCTCGTTGCCGTCCAGTTCATCTGGCATGTCGGGCCGGAAGGCATCGTCGCCACCCGCGAGCAGTTCCACGAGGTCGGCATCCCGACCTATGTGATGCCTGCCGATTGCGTGGCCAAGGACAACTCGGTCGGCGTCGACGGCACCCGCAGCGCCGCCTTCTCGACCGAAACCATCCATCAGGGCGTGCGCGAGCTTGCCGAAATCTTTGACGTGCAGGACAAGGGCGAGGAAGTCGTCGCCGATCTGGTCAAGCGCGAGCAGGATGCGGTCGAGCGCGCAAAAGTGCTCGATCTCAAGGACGTGTCGGCCGTGTTCTGGTTCTCCAGCGCCGACATGAACATCGATCCCTATGTCGCCGGTCGCAAGGGCGGGCCCGCCTACATGCTGGACAAGCTCGGCATCCGCAACATCGTGGAATCGGATGAGGAATGGCCGGTCGTGGGCTGGGAAACCATTGCCAAGGCCAACCCGACGCTGATCGTGATCGCCAAAATGGATCGCCGCCGCTTCCCTGCCGACGACTTCGAGAAGAAGCTCGAATTTCTGAAGAGCGATCCGGTCGCCAGCCAGATGGACGCGGTGAAGAACAACCGTATCGTGGTGATGGATGCCCATGCCATGGACGCCACCATGCGCACGGTCTCCGGCATCGAGGTGCTGGCAGACGCACTGGTCGATCAGGGCCTCGCCCGGTGACCATTGCCACCGCAGGCCGGCATTCCGTAGCGCGCCTGTGGTGGCGCTGGCCTGCGGGGCTCGTCGCCATGGCGGCGACTGTCTTTGCCGGCACCTGCATCGGTGAGACGCCCATTCCGCTCTCCATCGTGGTGCAGACGCTGGCCAACAAGGTTCTGGGTGCTGCCTATCCGCTCGATCCGATCGACATGGGCATCATCTGGAATTACCGCCTTCCGCGCGCTCTGGTGGCCGCATCCTGCGGCGCGGGGCTGGCGCTGTCCGGCCTCGTGCTGCAATCGCTGCTGCGCAATGCGCTGGCCGATCCCTATCTGCTCGGCATTTCCGCCGGCGCATCGACCGGCGCGGTCACCGTGACGATTGCCGGTATCGGCGGCGGAGCGGTCTCCATGTCGCTCGGCGCCTTCGCCGGTGCGGTCACCGCCTTCCTGCTGGTCGCCCTTCTGGCGCGGGCGGCAGGCGGCGGCGTTTCCACGCGCGGCACCGGACAGATCATTCTGGCAGGCATCGCCGGCTCGCAGCTCTTCAACGCGCTGACCTCCTTCATCATCACCAAGTCTGCCAATGCCGAACAGGCGCGTGGCATCATGTTCTGGCTGCTCGGCAATCTGAGCGGGGTGCGCTGGCCGGATGTGACGCTGGC
>Ga0265293_10004659_pt1 | contig 23956 bp, 18 predicted proteins | sample Munlanlewell138R_FD_192505 | JGI IMG/M metagenome (GOLD analysis project Ga0265293, IMG submission 192505) | Leachate microbial communities from a municipal landfill in Southern Ontario, Canada - Leachate well 138R | ecosystem: Engineered > Solid waste > Landfill > Unclassified | place: Canada... | reverse complement strand
GCCGAGGTTGCGAACGTGCTGATCCCCAGGAACGTCGCCTACTCCGCGAACGGCGAGGGCTTCGACCTCGCCTACGACCTCGAGGCCGCCGCCGAGGAGCTTGCGAAGTCCGACTACCCGGACGGGTTCTCGATCACCCTGATGGTGCCGAGCGGGAACTCGCAGCGCGCCCAGATCGCGCAGATCATCCAGGAGTCCCTCGGCCAGATCGGTATCGACGTCACGATCGAGTCGCTCGACATCGCCGTGTTCCGGGAGCGGTTCCGCGAGTACGACTACGACTTCATGCTGAACAGCGGCCAGCTCGACTCGCCCGACCCGAACGGGTTCATCACCTTCCAGGCCGACCCCGAGGGGTTCAGCAAGTCGTACTGGACCCACTACACGGATGACCGTGTCACGGAACTCATGCACGAGGGACGCGTCACACCGGAGGGGGCCGAACGTGAGGCCATCTATTTCGAGATCCAGCAGATTCTGGCCGAGCAGGTGCCGTACATCCCGCTCTTCTTCCCTGCGAACCTGAAGGCCACCACCGCGGACGTGCACGACTTTGTCGTGCTGCCGAACGCGTCGGTGCGCTTCCAGGATGTGTGGCTCTCGGGCGAGTAACTGAGTAGCTCGGCAATCGAACCGCGGAGGACCTGGCGCCCGTCGGCGTCCGGTCCTCCGCGTCGTAAGGTGAGAACGTGACGACGACGAGTGGCAGAAGCACCGCGGCGCGCGTGGCGACGGCGCTCGGTCTGCTCGTCGCCCGCGTCGTGCCGGTCATGTTCGGCGTCGTCGTCGCCGTGTTCTTCCTGCTCCGGCTCGTGCCAGGCGACCCGGCCGCCATGATCCTCGGCGACCGCGCCACCCCGGAGTCGATCGCGGCACTCCGAGCCGAGCTGGGCCTCGACCAGACGCTCTGGAACCAGTTCGTCGCGTTCCTCACGCAGGTGGTCACCCAGTTCGACACGGGCGACTCGCTCGTCACCGGACAATCCACGCGCGACATGATCCTCGCGAAGGCGCCAGTGAGTCTCGGCATCGTGCTCCTTGCCGTGCTCCTTGCCGTGCTCATCGCGGTGCCGCTTGCGCTGCTCGCTGCGCTCAGGAAAGACGGCTGGATCGACCATGTCATCCGCGTGCTCCCCACGATCGGGATGGGGATGCCGCTCTTCTGGATCGGGCTGCTTCTCATCATCCTCTTCGCCGTCGAACTCGGATGGTTCCCGGTCGGCGACGTCGGCACGGGGCCGGGGGAACCGCTGCGAAGCCTCTTCCTGCCCGCGCTCGCCGTGGCACTCAGCATGTCGCCGCCGCTCATCCGCTCGCTCCGCACCCAACTCATTGAGGTGCTGGGCGCCGACTTCGTGACGACCCTGCGAGCCGCGCGCATCCCCGAGCGCCGCGTCGTGACCCGGCACGTGCTGCGGGGGGCGGCACTTCCCACCTTCACGCTGCTGAGTGTGAACACCGCCTACCTCATCGGGGGCACCCTCGTCGTCGAGAAGGTGTTCGGCATCAACGGCATCGGCACGCTCCTCTTCACCTCGATCTCGAACCGCGACTTCCCGGTCGTGCAGGGCATCGCCCTCTACTGCGCCGTCGCCGTCGTGCTCGTCACCACCCTCGCCGGCGTGCTGTCGGCGCTCCTCGACCCGAGACTGCGGGTGGCACGATGACCGAACCGTCGCAGACTCCGTCGCCCACTGGCGCTCACCCTGGCCGGCGCCACGTGCGCCGCATCTCCCCGGCGCTCATCGGCGGGGCGCTTCTCACCCTCCTCGTGCTCGGGGCGGCCCTGTTCGCTCCGCTCCTCGCGCCGTACTCGCCGACCGAGCAGCACCTCGGCGACGGGCTTCTGCCGCCGTCGCCCGAACACTGGATGGGCACCGACCAGCTCGGGCGTGACATCTTCTCCCGCGTGCTCTACGCCGCGCGCACCGACCTGCGCATCGCCGTGCTCGCGGCGCTCGCCCCGTTCGTGATCGGCATGACCGTGGGGCTCCTCACCGGCTACTTCGGCGGGCTCCTCCGCGGCGCGGTCGGCTGGGTGTCGGCGCGCATCACCGACACGGTCATCGCATTCCCCTTCTACGTGCTCGTCATCGCGATCGTCTTCGCGGTCGGTGCAGGCGAGGCCGGCATCATCCTCACCTTCGCGCTCGTCGGCTGGGTCGGGTACGCTCGCGTGCTCGGCGCGATGACCGCGGCCCTGCGCGATGCCGAGTGGGTGCGCGCGGCGCGCGGCGGCGGACTCTCGCACGCCCGCGTGCTCTTCCGGCACGTGCTGCCGAATATTCTGCCGCAGGCGATCGTGTTGCTCGCCACCGAGATCGTGCTCATCATGGTCGCGATCGTCACCCTCGGCTACCTCGGGCTCGGCATCCAACCGCCCACCCCTGACTGGGGCACCATGATCGCCGACGGGCAGCTCTTCATCCAGAGCCACTGGTGGCTGTCCGCCATGCCCGGGCTCGCCGTCGTCATCACTGGCATCGCCTTCTCAATGCTCGGTGACGGTGTCGGCGACCTGCTGCGCATCGGCCACGACCCCGCACGCGCCCGTCGCGGAAGGGGCCGCCGCGTGCACGCTCCCGGGCTCGACGCGGTGCCGGGCGCCGTGACCGTGACCGGTCTGCGCATCGAGAACCGTCAGGGGGGCGCACTCGTCGACGGGCTCGATCTCGCCGTCGCACCGGGAGCTGCGCTCGGCATCGTGGGGGAGTCCGGCTCGGGAAAGAGCCTCTCCCTGCGCGCACTCCTCGGCATGATGCCGCCCGGCACCCGCGTCGCCGCCGGCGACGTGCGCGTCGGCGGCCGCGTCGGCATGGTGTTCCAAGACCCACTGACCGCACTCGACCCGCTCACCCGGGTCGGGGTGCAGGTGCGCGAGGCGGTGCGGGCCGCGGGAGGAAGGCGCGGCAGCGAGGTGCTCACCTCACCCGGTGCGCGGGTGCTCGACCTACTGCGCGACGTCGGACTTTCTGACCCTGAGCGCATCGCCCGCGCCTACCCGCACCAGCTGTCCGGTGGGCAGCGGCAGCGCGTCGTCATCGCGATGGCGCTTGCCGGCGACCCCGACGTGCTGCTGTGCGACGAGCCAACGACCGCGCTCGACGTCACCGTGCAGCGGCAGGTGCTCGAACTCCTGTCACGACTGCGGCAGGAGCGTGGGCTCACGCTCGTCTTCGTGTCGCACGATCTCGCGGTCGTCGCCGAGGTGTGCGAACGAGTGCTCGTGCTCCGCGGCGGGCGCGTCATCGAGACGGGAGCGACCGCAGACGTGGTGCGGAGGCCATCGGCGGAGTACACGCGCGACCTGCTTGACGCGCTGCCGGCGCTTCCCGCGCTCGCGCCGCGAACATCGGCAGGTGCCGCGCGATCTGACTCCGTGTATTCAGACGCGGTGTCTTCAGACGCGGTGTCTTCTGGCGCAGTGGCTTCAGACGTCGTCAATTCAGACCCATTGCTGACGGTCGAAGATCTCAAGGTGAGGTACGGGCGGGCTGTTGCGGTGCGCGGCGCGTCGCTCGTTGTGCCGCGGGGCGGCGCACTCGGCATCGTCGGTGAGTCGGGCTCTGGGAAAACCACCCTCGCCCGCGCGATCGTCGGCCAGTTGCCCGCGCATGGGGGCCAGATTCTTCTCGACGGGGCGCCGCTTCCGCGAATGCGCGGCCGCGCCCTCCGGCGTGCCGTGCAGCTCATTCCGCAAGACCCGTACTCGTCGCTCAACCCACGCATGACCGTGCGTCAGACCCTCGCCGAACTCACCGACACCTCGCGAGTCGAAGAACTCCTCACGCTCGTGCGGCTCGACCCGGCGCTCGCGGCTGCGTACCCCTTCGAACTGTCGGGCGGGCAGCGGCAGCGCGTCGCCATCGCCCGGGCGCTCGCCGTGTCGCCACGGGTACTCGTCGCCGACGAACCCACGAGCGCACTCGACGTGTCGGTGCAGGCGGAGATCATCGAGCTGCTGCAGTCGCTGCGTCGTGAACTCGGGCTCGCCCTCGTATTTGTGTCTCACGATCTCGCCGTAGTGCACGCGCTCTGCGACCGCGTCGCCGTGATGCGCGACGGGGAGATCGTCGAGCACGGCGGCCCCGACTTCTTCGCGCGGCCCACCCACGACTACAGTCGGCAGCTGCTCGCTGCGGTGCCGAGGCTTGAACGCGATCCGTCCACCCCGTAGCGCTCGGGCATCCCCTCAGTAGACTGGACACCGTTACCGACCGAGGGGGTGCAACATGGACGGCATCGTGAACTGGATCGAGCGGCTGCTCGACGGTTCGCTCATCACCGGCGGCATCTTCCTTGTCATCGGCATCATCGGCGTCGTGCTGCTGCTCATCTCGCTCGTGCTCGACGGTATTTTCGACGCGTTCGACTTCGGCGACGGGCCCCTCAGCCTCACCACGATCTCCGCGTTCACCGCGATCTTCGGCTTCACCGCGTTCGCGAGCGTTGGCGCCGGCACCAGCACCGCCACGGCCGGCGTGCTCGGAGCGCTCGCGGGTCTCGTCGGCGGCGCGGCCGCCTGGTGGCTCACCCGGCTCATCCGAGGAGCCGAATCCTCGACTGCCGTCAGGGGCGACGACCTCGTCGGCGCGACCGGGTCCGTCGTGCTCGCGATCCCCGCCACCGGGCTCGGCGAGGTCGCCGTCGTGCGACACGGAGAGCGGATCTCACTCGCCGCCGTCGCGGACGAGCCGATCCCGCGCGGCGCAGCCATCCGCATTGTGCAGACCCTCACCTCGACCTCGGTGCGCGTCGAACCCGTCGACCTGTCCGAACCGCTCGACTCCGGGGAGCCCGGACCCGCATGAGACCTCCCTCGCTCCCACTCCGAGCTGCGCTGTCGGCTCGTGAAATGTTCCCAGTAACCTCCGCCCATCCGAATTGAACGGAGACCACATGTTCCTCCTCACCCCCGCGATCGTCGGCATCTTCGGTGCCGTGATTGCGCTCGTGCTCATCGCACTGGTGATCATCAAGCGCTACCGCATCGCCAAACCCGACGAAGCGATCATCGTCACCGGCGGCAAGGGTAAGGAGGTCGTCGACAAGGCGGGCCACAAGACCCGTGACCTCTCCGGCCAGAAGGTCGTCACCGGCGGCGGCGTGTTCGTCGTCCCCTTCGTGCAGAAATCGTTCACGATTTCCCTCCGGTCGCGTCGACTCTCCATCACCACCGAGGCGCAGACCACTGACGGCATCACCATTCAGGCTCAGGCCGTCGCCGTCGTGAAGGTCGGCGGCACGCAGGAGATGATCCGCGCGGCGGCTCAGCGATTCCTCTCGAACTCCGACGAGATTGACGAGTCGACGCAGGAAGTGCTCTCCGGCTCTCTCCGCTCCATCATCGGTGGGCTCACCGTGCTGCAGATCATCCGCGACCGCGCGGTCGTTGCCCAGAGCGTGCTCGAAGCCGCCGAGGAAGCGCTCACCAAGCAGGGCCTCGTCGTCGACACCCTGCAGATTCAGGAAATTCGCGACGGCGCCGACTACATCACCAACATCGGGCGCCCCGAGGCCGCCAAGGTGCGTCAGGCCGCCGACATCGCCGAGACCGAGGCCTATCAGGCGTCGCAGGAAGCGAAGATCGGTGCCGAGCAGGTGCTCGTCGACCGCAACCGTGAGCTGAAGCTCCGCCAGGCGGCCGTGCAGGTCGAAACCGACAAGGCGACCGCGCAGGCGCTGGCAGCCGAGCCGCTCGAGCAGGCGATCCAGCAGCAGGCCATCGTTGAGCAGCAGCAGATCACCGCGCAGAAGGAAGTATCCCTGCGCGAGCAGCAGCTGAACGCCGAGGTGCGCGCCGTGGCCGAGGCTGAAGCGTTCCGCGTCGAGGCGCTCGCACGGGCTGAGGCGGCCGCCGCGGTCTCCGCGGCCGAGGGCCGCGCGCAGGCCATCGAACGTGAGGGTCTCGCGAGCCGTGCCGCGCGTATCGCGGCGTCCGAGGCGCTCGAGGCGGAGGGCCGTGCCGAGGGTGCCGCGATCGAGGCGAGAGGTACCGCCGAGGCGGCCGCGATCGACGCCCGCGCACGCGCGCTCGAGACGCAGTCGCAGGCCGTGCTCGCGCAGGAACTCATCCACCTGCTCCCGTCCATCGCGAACGAGTACGCGCAGGCGATCGGCGCCATCGACAACATGACCGTGGTTTCCGCCGACGGCACCTCGAAGGTCGCGGGCGAGGCGATGGGCAACATCAAGGGCCTGCTCGAAATGGCGAAGGACACCGTGGGTATCGACCTCGTGGGCATGCTCAACGGGGCCGTCACGGGTGGCGCCGCGGGCGCTGCTGCCGGGCACGCCGCGAGCCGCAGCAGCGGGGCGGGGTCAGACGGCGACGATGATGACAGTGATGGCGAAAGCGGACGCGGGCGTCGCCGAGGCGGCCCCGGTTCGGGCTCGGACTCTGGTGGTGCTGCCCGCAGCGCGGCCGGCCCATCGGCCAGTGGTGCGGGGGACGTGAGTTCCACGGCTTCGACGCAGACTGGATCGTCGCAGGGTTCGACGGCGCAGGCATCACAGCAGGGTTCGACGGCGTCGACTGCGCAGTCCGCTGCGGGTGCTGCCCGCAGCCAGTTCGGAGACGAGATTTCCGCGCAGGCGCAGCAGCTGGCCGAGCAGGCGCAGGAAACCGCGCAGCAGTACACCCAGCAGGCTCAGCAGGCGGCGCAGGATTACTCGCAGCAGGCGCAACAGGCGGCGCAGCAGTATCTGCAGCAGGGTCTGCCGAACACGCAGCAGTCAGACGGGTCGCGGTAGCCGGGGCTGTCTCCTGGGGGTAAGGCTGCGGCACATCACGAGCGATTCTGGCCTCCACGGACGCACGACCGTAGCGGTGCGAAGTGAGCTCGGCAGCCTTCCGAACGGGCGGTGAGCCGAGCTCGCCGTCTACCGCAAGGCGTCTACACCAGGCGTGTAGTCCCCGGATTTGGCCTCTCCCGACTCGAGCGGTGAAGCCTCCGGGGTTCTTTTCTTTGTGCGGTTGTGTCGCCGTTCACCCTCGTGACCGCAGCTCAACATCGGTCCGGGCAAGTTCCAACACGACGTCAATCCTACCCTCGCGCAGCAGGTCGGCCGGGGTTCGGTCACCGTGCTGAGGCAGTGCGCTGTTGAACCAGAGCGCAATCATCCACTCGTCGAAGTCGGCTTCGCTGAGCACCTCGAGCACCTTCGGGAGATCGGGAAGCAGTTCACCCGACGCTGAAAACTGAAACGAGGGGTAGAGGGTTTCCCCGACCGAGGTGCGCACCGCGAGCAGCCGCCCCTTCTGCTTCAGGGCGTGGTGACGCTGCCGGGTCACCTTTCGCCACTCATTCAGTGCGGGGTTTGTGTAGAAGGGGCCGATGAGGTCGTCCCACTCGGAAAGCTTGGGCGAGGGGAGCGCCGCAAGCATGCGTTCGGCGACTGCTTCCGCGTCGAGCCCGCCAAGATCGGCGCCTCGTTCCTTCGGTCTGTCGTTGAGGATGCGCAGAACCACCTCCCGCTGCGACGCGGGTTTGCCCTTCGCGGGCTTGAACACCAAGCGATAGTTGTGCTGCTGCTGTTCCTGCTGCTGGCTTACGGCGCCCTGCTGCTGCTGCTGCTTGGCGTGCCGTGCGAGGTCCATGGCGATCCCTCTTTGATGGTCCTTGCACGCCACGCCTGCGACTCTCTATGCGTCAATCCCGTCAACCCCCGTGTGTCTCTTGCGTTGACTCCGTCACTTCTGTCACCGCGCTCACTCGCGGTTCGGGCACAATGGAACCATGACGCAGCCGACCGACCTCGACGCACTGCTCGGGCCACCGCCCGCGGCGTACGGTCGCCCCGAAGCGGTCGTGCTGCGCGTCCGCCGACACGGGCGGCGACTGATCCTCCCCGTGCTCGTGCTCTTCGTCATCGCCGGCGTCGCCGGATACTGGGTCGGCGCACTCCCCGAACTGTGGATGAACCTTGCCGCCGGGGCGGGAACCCTCGTGCTCGCGCTCCTTTTCGGCATCGGGCCGATCCTCGCCTGGCTCACCCGAAGCGTCACGATCACGAGCCACCGCGTCATCTTCCGCCGGGGCGTCTTCGTGCGGCACCGCTCAGAAGTCTCACTCGCGAAGGTGCGGGAGGTGCGCACCCGACGCAACCCGGCGCAGCGACTGTGGGGTTCCGGCAGCATCGACCTCCTCGTCGGCGTCGAGACGATCCGCATCCCCGACGTTCCCGGAGTGCAGCTCATCGCCGACGCGCTGCAAGAACTCGTCGAGCGCAACTACGAGCACGCCACGCGATCCCTCGGCATGGCGCACAACGTCACCGTCGGTTTCCCCGGCAGCGCACCCGGGCCCGTCCCCGGACTGTGAACTTTCCGGCCTGTGTGAACTCCCCGGCCCGCGAACGGAGTGTGCTGCCGGTCAGTGTTCGAACCCGGTCCTCGGTGCTCGTGTTTCCGGGCGGTGCCCCAACGCGGACAAAGCTGTCACCTCGTTCATGACCCTGAAGTCGTTGATTTCACGCGGACCGTGCGGCGAATGCTCACTGACGCCGGCATCGGAATTCGACGCCAAGGACTGGATGACAACAAGACGGCGCACGCAATTCGGAGATACGAAGCTGGATTGATCACAGATGCCGAGCAACTATTCATCAGGTGACCCGCTGCGGCGGAAACTCTGTCGGGTAGCCGTGTACGAAGTCGTAAGTCCAGGCGTCCACGAAGTGATGAGATCCGGTGTCCACGATGTACTGTGGTTCCGCACCGGATCGACCCACGCCCGCTACCGAAAGCCTCCGCTCAACAGCCAAGCGCGACAGACAACGAGCATCTTTCCGAAAGTCGCAGTCGGATCGGTTAATGGGTTACAGGCTTTTCTTCAGCCTTTCGTTGGTCTTTGGCGAGACTCCCGGTGTCGCCCATGCCGATCCGTCCACGCAATGCACGGCGAGACCGCACCGGATATTACCATTGTTCGCTCCGCCAGCTCATGGATGCTGCGTCAAGGCAGCTCTCCAGCCCGGCGCAACCTTGGCTAGCAGGCGCTGCTTTGTCTCCCTCGGGACATGACAATCTTTGACGACTCGATGAGTCTTCTGGTGTTGACGTGAACAGGTGCGGCTTTCAAGCACCCCTGGAACCTACACATCTACTCTGCATGCCTAGGATTTTGAGCTCAGGTGAGAAGAGCACGCCGCACTCCACGTATCCGGGCTAGAAAACTTTGTAGCACCAAAATTGGTTTGCTGACCGCGACGCTTCACGCATTACAAGACAGAATTGCATATGTGCAATCAGGAAGGAGGCAAGTATGGATGCAGCAACCATAGTGAAGCGTGTTCGCGCACTGAGCGGTATCACCCGCAAGGAGCTTGCTGAGCTCGCAGACCTTTCGCCATCGACGGTGGGGCGTATTGAGCGCGGCGAGGTGGATCCCGCGTGGGGAACGTTGTCACGCATTCTCTCCGCCACCGGGTACCAGATCAATGGCGGCACGATCGTTTCGGCCGGCGATACCTCTGCAGTCGCAGCAGCTCGTCCCTTGATTAGCGCAGCATTGGATGCGCTTGAGGCAAGCACGCATGCATTCACACCAGCACTCGTGTCATCTGCGCAGGAGATGGCTGCGGCCGCCGTCAGCAACAACGTCAAGAATTGGTCCGAGATCTGGGGCTCCGCACTAAAGAACTTCACGGTCCCTTCGCCCGTTCTCCCGCGCGTAACGACTGACTGGTGGGAACGCTGGCAGCGTGCCGGCTGGCTGAAAGATGGGGCTGCCGCGGACGACCTGGTGACGCTTGCGATATCAGCTGGGAACGCTGCGAAGATTAGCCGACGAAGCGGTCTCCAGCGGGCGGTCGATGTGCCAGACGGATGGCAGTCGCTGGCGCGTATGCTGAGCGACGCGGAGGTCGACTATGCGGTGTCTGGCCTTGTCGCGACTCGGGATGATCGCAGTGCGGCCGATGCGAACTTGCCCGTGTTCTACGTTGAGGACCCGGTGGATATCGAATCCCGATTCTCGCTTTCGCCGGCAGCCCCTGGCCGAGGCGTCCTGCTTGTCGAGGCAAGTGGCGGGGAACTTGACGACGTCGAGGTTGAAGAAGGGATTCGGTTTGTGCCGCGCTCTCAGGCCATTCTTGATGCGCTCGCGGGGTCCGGTCGCGAGCCGGACAAGGCGGAGAATGAACTGCGGAAGCTGCTGGCTGCGGCATGAATGACCAGTTTCGAAAGCCGTTCGACTCTAGCCTCGTGCCGCTCGAGCCTGAGATCATCACCTCACGTCGCGCACTGATCGACGTAATTATCGGTCTCTCCAGCCATCGTGACGCGCTGACGGTCCTAGGTGGTCACGCAATGATCGAAGTGACACAGCATGTCCCGGCGCTGCCTCCGGATGACACGACGCGTGACGGTGATCTTGGAGTGAATCCGCAGTTGCTCGGCGCGGATCCAGTCCTCGAGGAACGCCTGAAGGAACTCGGCTATGAAATGGCGCGCGCTGAGCGTCCGGGGGTATGGTCGCCAGTCTCGCAGCGAGATCGCGATATCCGCGATCGAGACAGCGTGGACCTGATCGCGCCGATGAGCTTGTCTCGCGACGGAGTCACCTCGCAGCGGAAGATCCGGGCGGCACGTGTCGGTGGGCACGGGAGCAAGGTCGTATCGGCGACCGAGGGCACTGAACTCAGCCTCACGGACCGACACATTCGCACCCTCCGCGCTTTTGATGCTGAGCCTGAGGTTGACGTCTATGTTGCAGGTCCCACTGCACTGCTGTGTGCGAAGGCTTACAAGCTGCACGACCGTATGGACCCGAAGCAGTTAGAGCGCAACCTTGACCGGCTCCGCGTCAAAGATTTTGCCGACCTCTATCGGCTCCTACTCGCCGTCACACCGGAAGAATCTGCTGCGGTCTTCGCTACGGGGACCGAGAATGCCAAGATTCGCGACGCCGTACTGCTGGGCGAAACCTACTTGTTGGAGATCCTCGACGACGCCGCGAACGTCGCGGCTATGGTTGCCGATGCGTGGGGAGATACGACGCGAGAACCGGAGTTTCGTGCAGTGGTGGCCCGCTGGCGTCGCCAGTACCCGAAGTGAGTGGCGCAAGAAATCCGGGGACTCATCGTGAGTCCGCTGCTCAGGCATGAAAGGCCACCGGACCGCGAGCGGCATTCCCAGCGAGATCAGGTCAGACGCGAAGTAGGTAACCGCCCATTGCTAGATGATTCATTCCAAGGGTTCAGTGGTCGTACGTGGTCAATGACCGGAGAACTGGTTGTCCGGTTTGGTGGTTGTGCCTGATAGCTGTGGTCAGTGCAAGGAGTCGCTGCAGTACCCCTGCCAACCACCCCGGCAGGGGTACGACCACCATGCTGTTCAAGCCCGAGCTGCCCTTGAGCGTATCGAAGACTGACTTACCTGTGATTCTTCTTGTTTTCACGTGGTGCGTTCGATGAGCACGTCGATGAGTTCACTCGCGAGCTTCACGAGGCGTTCGATTTCGTGCTCGTCGCGGTCGATCCAGCGGGACTCCGGGTCACCGACCGGAACGAAATTCTCGTGCCGCTCCCACACCATGAGCGTGCGCTCCGCACCCAACACGTACTGCTGCCACCACACCTGACGCAGGTAGTTGCGGGGGATGGTGCGCCACTCCTTGTTGGTCGTCTTGATCTCCGCGAGCTCGATCCGCCCGTCCTCGCGCAGCGCCAGCCCGTCGGGGGTCGCGAGATGCCGGCGATCCAACTCCGCATGGAACAGCGCCTGGCTGGGGGAGATGTCATGCTCGCGCGTCACCCACGAAGCGATCTCCGGCTCGCGCGCCTTGCCGTGCTCCGTGTACACGTTCCCCGTGAAGCGGCTGCCGTACAGCTTCTCGTGTGCCGTCGACTCGATCGAGCGGCGCGTCGACAGCTTCGCGACGTCGGTGGCGGTGATCCCTCGGGCACGCGCGCGGAACCACTCACTGCGATCGGTCCCGTCGGTCACCATGCGGCGCATCACATCAGGAACACGAACGGTCACCGGATGATTGTCCCATGCCGCCCCCGCGGCCGCGGCAATGACGCCGTGAGTCCCCGGAAAACCGTAAGCGACCTGTGCATTCGCGATGTCGAGACCCTGTAACGCTCCGGTACTGCTGCAATGCCACTAGGCTCGAAGGATAGCGAAAATGCAGCGTCCGCTCCAGGATGTCGATGCAGAAGCGCGAAGCGGGGTGGGAGCCCCACATGTGGGTCTTCCGGCTCCGGAAGCAGTTCAAACTTCGGGGGGAAAGACGATGAGCACACAGCAGTTGACGAGGCCAGACGGGGGGAAACTCCGGGCTCTGATCGTCGACGACGAAGAATCCATCACGCAGCTCGTCGCCATGGCGCTGCGCTACGAGGGGTGGGAGGTCGAGATCGCTGCCACGGGGGAGGAGGCGCTCGAGAAAATCCACGCCGAAGAACCCGACGTCGCGGTGTTCGACATCATGTTGCCCGATATGGACGGCATGCAGATCCTGTCGCGCGTCCGCGCCTCCGGGCTCATGTTCCCGGTCCTGTTCCTCACGGCACTCGACTCCGTCGAAGATCGTGTGAAAGGGCTCACCGCGGGCGGCGACGATTACGTCGTGAAGCCCTTCAGTCTTGAAGAGCTCACGGCCCGGCTCCGCGGGCTCGTCCGCCGCTCCCAGCTCACGCTCGCGGCGCAGCCCGACCCGGTGCTCCGCGTCGGCGACCTCACCCTCAACGAGGACAGCTACGAGGTCGAACGTGCTGGCGAGCCGATCTCGGTCACCAGCACCGAATACGAGCTGCTCCGCTACCTCATGCGCAACCCGAACCGGGTGCTCTCAAAGGCGCAGATCCTCGACCGCGTGTGGGCCTACGACTTCTCGGGCAAGTCCACCGTCGTCGAGCTCTACATCTCTTACCTGCGGAAGAAGATCGACAGCGGTCGCACACCCATGCTCCACACGGTCCGTGGCGCGGGCTACATGCTGAAGCCTGCGGAGTAGCGCACTACTTCCGGGTGTTGTCTTGCCCGACGCGCGAGCGTTGGGCGTAGCCCGCGGTGCCGCCCACGGTGGCAGCCCATGGAGAGCGGCGCAGCCGCTCCGGGTGGCGGGCACCATGCTGAAGGCTGCAGAGCAGCGTTTTACTCACTGTGTCTTGCTGCGCTTGATGTGTGATAGAGTTCTCGTTGGCCAATGACCGCCGGTAGGGTTCGCAAGAATCGCGGAACGTCTGCAACTCGGTTCGCCGAGGCGCAGGGACCAGCGCAGGTGCGAAACTCTTTGACAAGGTGACTTGTCGGAAGCTCCGTGCGTGCGCGCCGGAGCTTTTTTTGCTCTGGTGGCGCGGCCCCCGAACGGCGACCGCCGTCGGGTACGACAAGCTAGGGAGCGTCATGGCTACGAAGGATGCCACGGTCGCCGACCTTCAGAAGAAGTTTGAAGAGTCGAGTGCCGTTCTGCTGACTGAGTACCGCGGCCTGACGGTTGCTGAGATGCGCGAGCTGCGCAACAGCATCCGCGAGCACGCGACGTACGCCGTAGCGAAGAACACGCTGACCAAGATCGCCGCCAACAAGGCCGGCATCTCCGCGTTCGATGACGAGCTCGCCGGTCCCTCGGCACTCGCCTTCGTGCACGGCGACACCGTCGCGGTCGCCAAGGCTCTGCGTGACTTCGCCAAGGCAAACCCTCAGCTGGTGGTGAAGGCGGGCTACTTCGATGGCAACCCGCTTTCCGCCGCTGAGGTGGGCAAGCTTGCCGATCTCGAGAGCCGCGAGGTGCTGCTGGCCAAGGCCGCCGGCGCCATGCAGGCCGCTCTCGTGGGTGCGGCTCAGCTGTTCAACGCTCTGCCCGCCAAGGCCGCTCGCGGCTTCGGTGCGCTGCAGCAGAAGCAGGACGCGTAGGGATCGGCGCACGCCGTCCAGACACAGACAACAACCCGCCTGACACGCGCCGCGTGCGGGCACACCATCAAGGAGAAACATCATGGCTAAGCTTTCGACTGAAGAGCTGCTCGAGCAGTTCAAGGAGCTCACCCTCATCGAGCTCTCGGAGTTCGTCAAGGCGTTCGAGGAGACCTTCGACGTGTCGGCTGCCGCTCCGGTCGCAGTTGCTGCGGCTCCCGCTGGCGGCGGCGACGCTGCTGCCGCTGTCGAGGAGAAGGACGAGTTCGACGTCGTCCTCGAGTCGGTCGGCGACAAGAAGATCCAGGTCATCAAGGCTGTTCGCGAGCTGACCGGTCTCGGCCTGGGCGAGGCGAAGGCCCTCGTCGAGGAAGCCCCGAAGACCGTTCTCGAGGCCGCCAAGAAGGACGACGCCGAGGCAGCCAAGGCCAAGCTCGAAGAGGCCGGCGCGGGCGTCAAGCTCGCCTAAGTCCCTTTCGGACTCGACCGCGCCCCACGGGGCACGCGGTCTCGCGCTACGCGACAATGGGGCGGTTCACCTGCGGGTGGGCCGCCCCGTTTGCGTGCGTGCGATCCCTCGCTGAACATGGCCTGAGTCCTTCGCCGCACAGCGGTCGCAAATGTCGGCGGCAGGGTGCAGACTGTCACAGGACGAAAGGACACTCGTGGCCCTCCTCACGCTCACGCTTCGCCACGCGAAGACGTACTGGTGGTTCATCGTTGCCGTGCTCGTGCTGCAACTGCTCGCGACGATCGCGGCGCTGTGGCTGCCGAGCCTGAACGCGCAGATCATCGACCGGGGGATCGCGCAGGGCGACACCGATTTCATCTGGCGCACCGGCGGGTTCATGCTCATCGTGTCGCTCGCGCAGGTCGTCACCGCGGTCGCCGCCGTCTACTTCGGGGCGCGCACCTCCATGGGCATCGGCCGCGACCTGCGCCGCGACGTGTACCGCAAGGTCGACTCGCTCTCCACTCTCGAGGCGACCAAGTTCGGCGCCGGCACGCTCATCACCCGCGGCACGAACGACGTGCAGCAGGTGCAGATGCTCGTGCTCATGACCCTGAACTTCATGGTGTCGGCACCGATCATGGCCGTCGGCGGCATCATCATGGCGCTGCGGGAAGACGCCGGGCTGTCGTGGCTCGTCTGGGCCTCCGTCGCGGTACTCGCGGTGATCGTCGGGTTCCTCGTCTGGCTGCTGCTGCCGATGTTCCGGATCATGCAGGAAAAAGTCGACACCATCAACGGCGTGCTGCGCGAACAGATCATGGGCATCCGGGTCGTGCGCGCTTTCGTGCGCGAACGCTTCGAAGCGGACCGTTACGGGCGCGCGAACCGGGAGATCACCGACGTGTCGGTGCGAGTCGGCAACATCTTCGTGCTCATGTTCCCCGTCATCATGATGGTGCTCCACGTCGCCACCGCAGCGGTGCTGTGGTTCGGTGGGCACCGCGTCGACCAGGGGGACGTTGAGATCGGATCCCTCACCGCGTTCCTTCAGTACCTGCTGCAGATTCTCGTCGCCGTCATGATGGGCGTCTTCATGACCATGATGATTCCGCGCGCCGTCGTCTGCGCCGAGCGCATTAAAGAACTGCTCGACACCGAATCGACGCTCGCGTTCCCCACGGCCGAGACCGTCGCCACACCGACCGCGGGCCGCATCGAATTCGACCGCGTCACCTTCGGGTTCCCCGGCGCGGAAGAGCCCGTGATTCGGGATCTCAGCTTCGTCGCCGAACCTGGACGCACGACCGCGATCATCGGGTCGACGGGCGCCGGCAAGACCGTGCTGCTCAACCTCATCCTGCGCCTCTACGACCCGCAAGAAGGGGCGATCACGATCGACGGCGCCCCCGTTGCTCAGCTCACCCGACCGCAGCTTGCCCGCGCGGTCAGCCTCGTGCCGCAGCGGCCCTACCTCTTCTCCGGCACGATCGCCTCGAACCTGCGGTTCGGTCGGGAGGACGCGAGCGATGAGGAGCTGTGGACCGCGCTCCGCGTCTCGCAGGCCGAAGAGTTCGTACGCGCCAAGGAGCACGGGCTCGACGAACCCGTCGCGCAGGGAGGCACGAGCGTCTCGGGCGGGCAGCGGCAGCGGCTCTCCATCGCCCGCGCACTCGTCGCGAGGCCGCGCGCCTACCTGTTCGACGACTCGTTCTCGGCGCTCGACGTCGCCACCGACGCACGCCTGCGCGCGGCGCTGCCGGAGGCCACAGCCGGGGCCACCACCATCATCGTGGCGCAGCGGGTGTCGACCATCACGGGCGCTGATCAGATCCTCGTCATGGACGGCGGCAGAATCGTCGGCCGCGGCACCCACACCGAACTGCTCGAAGACAACGAGGTGTACCAGGAGATCGTGAGATCCCAGCTCGAAGCGACGGAGGCGGCCTGATGACGAACCGACACGCCGCAAACACCCCGGAGCCCGAGGCTGAGAAGCCCGATGTTGCCGAGGCAAGCGCTGCCCAGTCCGGCGCTGCTGCCGTGCACGAAGCAACCGTGCACGAAGCAACCGCAGACGAAGACCTGACACTGCCCGACGACTACCAACCCGACGGTGACGACTGGTACGGCGGCCAGCCGACGAAGAAGCCGAAGCACTTCTGGCCGGCGGCGAAGCGGCTCGTCGGGCTGCTCGCCCCCGAAAAGTGGCTGTTCGCGTTCGTCGTGCTCCTCGTCGTGGGCTCCGTCGTGCTCACCGTCATCGCGCCGAAGATCCTCGGCCAGGCCATGGACGTCATCTTCAACGGCGTGCTCGGGGCGCAGCTGCCCGCCGGGATGACGCTCGACCAGGTCATCGCGGGCGCGCGTGCGCAGGGCGACGACCAGTTCGCCGACATGCTCGAGGGCACGAACGTGGTGCCCGGCGAGGGCATCGACTTCGGTCTGCTCTCCCGACTGATCCTCTTCGTGCTCGCGCTCTACCTCGTCGCATCGTTCCTGATGTGGCTGCAGGGGTTCATCCTCAACCGGCTCGTGATGCGCGTCGTGTACGGGCTGCGCGAAAAGATCGAGGAGAAGATCAACCGGCTCCCTCTCAGCTACTTCGACAGCCGCCAGCGCGGCGACGTGCTCTCCCGCGTCACGAACGACGTCGACAACATTCAACAGGCCCTGCAGCAGGCGTTCTCGCAGCTCGTGCAATCCCTGCTCATGGTGATCGGCATCGCGGCGATGATGTTCGTCGTATCCTGGCAGCTCGCCCTCATCGCTCTCATCGCGCTGCCGCTGTCCGGCATCATCGCGGGCGTCGTCGGCGTGCGCGCGCAAAAGCTCTTCGTCGCCCAGTGGAAGCACACGGGCGACCTCAACGGCCACATCGAGGAGTCGTTCACCGGCCACGAGCTCGTGCGCGTCTTCAACCGCGACGCGCAGATGGCCGAAGAGTTCGACCGCCGCAACGACGGCCTCTTCCAGGCCGCGTACCGCGCGCAGGCGCTGTCTGGCACGATCATGCCGGCGATGCAGTTCGTGCAGTACCTCAGCTACGTGCTCATCGCGGTCGTCGGCGCGCTCCGCGTCACCGCCGGCCAGATGACCCTCGGAGACGTGACGGCGTTCATCCAGTACTCGCGAGAATTCTCGCAGCCCATCGGCGAGATGGCGGGAATGGCGAACATGCTGCAGTCCGGGGTCGCGTCGGCCGAGCGCACCTTTGAGCTGCTCGACGCTGAGGAACAGGATCCCGATACGGAGGAATCGCACCTGCCCGAGCGCACCGACGGGCACGTCTCGTTCGAGAACGTGAGCTTCAGCTACGACCCCGAGACACCGCTGATCGAGAATCTCTCGTTCCAAGTCACCCCCGGTCACACGGTCGCGATCGTCGGGCCTACCGGCGCGGGCAAGACGACCCTCGTGAACCTCATCATGCGGTTCTACGAGCTGAACGGCGCCCGGATCCTGCTCGACGGCGTCGACATCACCCGGCTCTCCCGCTCGGAACTGCGCGGCCACGTCGGCATGGTGTTGCAGGATGCCTGGCTCTTCGACGGCACCATCCGCGAGAACATTCGCTACGGTCGGCTCGACGCCACCGACGAGGAGATCGTCGCCGCAGCGCAAGCCACGATGGTCGACCGCTTCGTCAGGCAACTGCCCGACGGCTACGACACCGTCATCGAAGAGAACGCCTCCGCGCTCTCGGCGGGGGAGCGGCAGCTCCTCACTATCGCCCGCGCCTTCATCGCGAACCCGTCGCTGCTCATCCTCGACGAGGCCACGTCGTCCGTCGACACCCGCACCGAGCTGCTCGTGCAGGAGGCGATGCAGGCGCTCCGCGCCGACCGCACCTCCTTCGTGATTGCGCACCGGCTGTCCACCATCCGCGACGCCGACACGATCCTCATGATGGAAAACGGGCACATCGTCGAACAGGGAACCCACGAGGACTTGCTCGAACGCCGCGGCGCCTACCATGCGCTCCACGCGGCGCAGTTCGCCGGGGAGACAGAGTCGGCCGTGGCTTCGGAGCCGGCAGAGGTGACTGATTCCGCTGAGATCTCTGATCCCGCTGAGGTGCCGGAGTAGTCGGCCGAGGTTTCGGGGCCCTCACCTGAAGTTCGGGGCCTTCACCTGAAGAGGGTGCTGTGCCAGAAGAAGGTGCTGTGCCAGAAGAAGGTGCTGTGCCAGAAGAAGGTGCCGTGCCAGAAGAAGGTGCCGTGCCAGACACGGACACCGCACCACGTGCCAGAGAGTAAGCAGCCGCACCGAGTTCCCCCGATCAAGCTCCCGTGCGCGGCGTGTCGAGACAAATTGTCTGGACGTAGTCCAAACTTGGCCACTACTGTTGCTTCGTGCGTGTCAAGACGGTCGCCGACCGCCGCGCACCGGAACAAGGGGAGTCCATGCGAAAAAGTTGGCGAATGACGATTGCGGGGGCCGCAGCGGTTCCGCTCCTGCTGATGGCTGCGATACCGAGTACCGCGTGGGCCGTTGACGGCGGGGCCGGCGGAGGTGCCAGCAACGAAACCGGCGCCGAACCGGGGAATGAGTCCATCGCTGAGCGCATCACCAGTGCCGCAGAAGCTGGCGCCAGCACCCCCGAAGCGCTCGCCGAAGCCGTGTCCCTGCCCGTGGAAGGGAGCGGCGCACTGAACTTCAGTGACGACGGTCGGATCACCGCTTCACTCGTGTTCGACGGCGTGCCGAGCGATGCGACAGTCGAAGCCGTTCGGGCGATTGCGGAGATCACCGGACTCATGACCCAGTTCGGGGCTGCGACCGTGCTCGTCGCACCCGAACAGCTTGCCGACCTCGGCGAGATCGATGGCGTGCTCGATGCATCGCCCGCGCTCACCCCGGCAACCGGAAACTCGGGGTCGCAGGTGCGTGAGCAGCTCACCTCAGTGCTACCGGCTGCCAACACGGATGCCGGCGAGACGTGCGGTGCGGTTCCGGCCGAAGCCGACGCGCCACTACACGTCGATGAGGCGCGCTCGGCGTTCGACACCTACGGTGTCGGCGTGACCATCGGAATCATTTCTGACACGTTCGATGCTGTGCAGTCACCGTCGGTCGCAGACGACGTGGCCGCGGGCGCGCTCCCGGGGCCCGGGAACCCATGCGGATGGGAGACGCCCGTTGAAAAGCTTGCCGACCAGGAAGAGACGACCTGGAGTGATAGCGATGAAGGCCGCGGCATGGCGCAGCTCGTGCACAGCATCGCGCCGGGCGCGAAGCTCATCGTCGCGGACTCGGGAGATACCCAGTTTGCGATGCTCGCGAACATTGCTGGGCTCGCTGAGGCCGGCGCCGACATCATTGTTGACGACATCAGCTTCTTCGACGAAGCGTATTACCAGCGTGATGTGCTGTCAGTTGTGATCCAGATGGTGCGTGACCAGGGCGTGACCTACTTCTCATCCGCCGGGAACGCCACGGTGAGCGCGACCACCGGTGCGCACGTCGGTGAACCGATCAACTCCTGGCAGACGCGCAGCTACCGTCCCATGGAGTGCCCGGCCTGGGTCGAGATCCCCGAAATCAATGAGGAAGCGGACACCAGCGTCGCCCCCGACTGCCTCGACTTCGATCCGACCGCGACGGAACAGGCATACGACACGCTCACGTCCGACGAAGCGCTCGGGACCGACGCTTTTGAACTGCAGGTTTACGGATCAATTGCGGAACCCGTCAACGGAGTCACCACCAGCTACCGCGTCCAGTTCTACGCTGAAGATGCCAATGACCCCGAGGGCACCGATCCTGACTTCCTCGGTGAGATCGAGAGCATCGGGAGTTTCAGCCCGTCGCTGGTTGGCACGGTTGCCCTTCCCTGGGGCTCACAGATCCGCGTGGTGGTGATGCGCACTGACCGGGACGAAGCGAGCACGCGACTTCCCGCGATTTTCCTGGGCCTTCAGCGCGGTGCTGGCAACATCACCGAACGCCAGTTCATGGGTGATGGCGTGAACGACTGGGTTGGCGAGGGCACCTTCGGGCACCCCGCGAACGGTGCCGCCATCGGAGTTGCCTCCCTTGCGTGGGACGCGCCGACCACCGTGCGCCCGTACAGTTCGCTCGGGCCAGGAACACTGCTGTTCGAAGACGTCACGCTGCCGATCACTGCGGGGAGCTTCTCCCCGCTGCTCCCTGAGGCACAGATCATCGACAGCCCGCAGGTCGCCGGCGTCGACGGCATGCAGACCTCGTTCTTCGGTGCGGAGCGAGAAGAAGACGGTGAGACCGTGTACCGGTTCTTCGGAACCTCTGCCGCTGCGCCGACGGTTGCCGCCGTTGCTGCGCTCGGGCTCTCATACGATCCGAGCGTACGCGGCGACGCGCTCGGAGACCTCGTCATCGACACCGCCCGCGGCACCGATGAGGGCGGCCCGGTCAACCCGTACAACCCGGCCGTCTTTACCGACGCAGAGGTATTCGGTGCAGGGATCGCTGACGCGACGCGGCTCCTGCAGCGCATCCACGAAGATGCGCCGACCCCGGCACAGCCGACCGGCCTCTCCGTGCGAGATATCGCAGCGAACACCGCCGAGGTGAACTGGAACGCCCTCGAGGGCGCTGACCGCTCACTGATCGCCATATACGAGGGCGAGGCCATCGAAGAGAACATAATCGAGGCATCGTCGATCCCTGTCGATCAGACGAGTTACGAGCTGATCGGGCTCGACCCCGAGACCGAGTACAGCGTGAGCCTCACAGCGGTCTCGGCGCTCGGCAAGCTGGGTGAGCCAGCGTTCACGTCATTCACGACCGCCGCGGCACCGAGCCCCGGCCCCGCGCCGGATCCCGCGCCCGCGCCCGACGGTCAGGTGACGCCCGCCGGAGCGAAGACCGGGCAGCTCTCCACCACCGGCGGCGAGACCCCGTGGGGGTGGATCATCGGCGGCATCGCGCTGCTCGTGGTCGGCGGCGCCGTGACCGCGATCTCGGTAGTGCGAAGCCGACGCGCGCACGCCCCGGAGCCCGAGGCTGGCGTGCAGCAGCAGGGGGACGATATCCGCTAAGCTGGTGAGGCTCCCCACGTGGCGCTATCTCCGGGAACTCCCCCAGGTCGGAAACGAAGCAAGGGTACCGGGGCTCTGGCGGGTGCGTGGGGAGTCTCTTATTTGCATCGCAAATACGGGGCTCACCACCGGCCGCACACGGCTGGCCCATCGGAGCGTAGCGAGGGGCGGGGCAGTCTCTTATTTGCATCGCAATTCTCTTCGTCACCCGAAACCCGTCACTTGTGCAGGCTGTTTCGCGCGGGAATCCTGCACGACTGCCCGATTGTTGGCTCGGGGCAGGGGGAGCGGCGCAGCGCGGTGCGAGGATCCCTTCTTTGCACCACGATCACCTCCGTGGACTATGGTCGTGAGGGATGAAGATTCTGAGACGCTGGTTGATTGTGGTCGCCGTGATCGCGGCGCTTGGGGTCGTACTTGAACTGTGTTTGCGCGCATTTCTGCCGTCGCTTGTTGAGGGCGGAGCTCGTCTCGCGTTGCGCGTGCCCGAGTCGAGCGCCGTGACGGTTGAGACGGAGGGATCCCTACTCCTCAATGCGCTGCGCTGGCGGATCGCCGACGTCACGATCACCGCGGAGGACGTTCCGCTCGCCGACGGTGTCACAGCGGAGACGACGCTCGAGGTCGGCTCCATGCCGCTCTTCCCCACATTCGGGAAACTCCGGGACGGCACGGCGACCTTCGTTGTGCCCGCCGAGCAGCTCGGTGAAATGGTGCAGCTCGTCAGCCGCGGTCTCGCGGACTGGGGCGAGATGCGCGAGGGCATTCTCGTGGGCGGGGGAGTGCTCACCGACCAGCAGTTCGACCTGCCGCACAGCCCCGCGTTCGAGATCCCGTACGAGGGGGCCGTCGGCCTCGCGGTCGAGAACGGCGAGATCGTCGTCACCCCGAGCGACGTCGTCGTGCAGGACCAGGGCCCGGTCGGGCAGTTCCTCGCGGGCGCCATGACCGAGTCGCGGGCCGTGTGCTTCGCGGACCGGATCCCTGCAGGGGTGAAGTTGACGGGCATCGAGGTGGATCCCTCCGGCGTTATTGCTCTCGAGGCGGCACTGTCGGAGGGTCTCCTCTCCAGGCTCGAGGAGCGCTTCCGCGGCTCCTGCTAGCCGGCACCAATCAAGAGGATACGATCAGGATCCACACCGACCTGGAGGGCGAAGTCTTCCACTACTGGCGTAATGAGGTCGTAGAGGTGGTCATCTACGTGGGTGAGGTCGATCAATGCTGCTGGCTCCGAAGTTGCTCGGCGGCCTCGCGTTGTCGACTGTCATTCGCCGCAAGGAGATCAGCATAAATCAGCAGCCACGGCGGTTCATTGATCCCTGATGATTCATGAGAGTCCACTGGCTTCCAGAATCGATGTCGAAGAAAGATGTTCGGTTCGGCGTCGTTCCGTCGCCACCGATGCGCACGGATCAGCTGAGTTGGGAACTCGTATGTGTACAGCACCACCGTCTCTGGGCGTAGCAGCTCAGGAACTGCCGCCTCGCCGCTCACCCACACGGCCGAGGTGCCAGGGTCGAAGCCTTGCCAATCGCCCGAGAAGCGTGCGGTATTCGCATCTGATCCGAGCCCCGTCGGATATGCTGCCGCCCATTGGTCAATCAGGCGATCGCGTCGGTTCGGAATGATCTGTCGACGGTCATCGAGAAACCCGTACTGGGTGAGTAGTTCAAGTGTTTCCTGCGCTTGTCCGAGGGAGACTCCGGCCCAAGCGGCGAGCGTTCGGACGGGTTGGCGGAGGAGTTCAGGCCAGGAAAGGATCGAGAAGATGACTTGCGATCGTTTTGTGCTGAACAAGTTCACGCCACCCCGGGGCGCGCGGGGCAAAGCTGACTTATAGGGAGCCTCGGCGCGGCGTCCGCGAACATCGATGTGCACACCGGCGAAGTTGATGAACGCATTTCCCGACTGGTCAAGATAGTTGATTTCCATTTGCCGGAGCATCTCCGCGCTTCGCTCGGTGACACGGGGGCCGAGGAGTAGAATGCGCTCTTCCCCATGGTCTTGCGGGGCAACCCAGTTCATCGCGGATGCCGTGAGCGTGTTTGTGAAGCCCACTCGATACTCTGAACGTCCGAACTCGTGAACGAGTGTCAGTGGAGTCGTTCCGTGCAGAGGGATTTCTGTCAGATCGACCGGTTCAAGGAAACGGAGACCGAGCCCCTTGAAGTGTTTCAAGAAGCGCTGCGCGAGCTGATCGTCCAACCGTATGCCCCCGTTCAGTATAAGTGTCTGTTCAGTATAAATGAAAACCGTCTAATAGTGAACAGGCGTCCGCGGGTCGATGCTGCGCCCGGCGACTCGGCGAGCAGTAAACGGTAAACGGTAAACGGTATGCGAACTGCAAGAAATATCCCCTCTGGCGCCGGTTTCGGGATATATGTTGTCGATCCCATGCGGTTGATGCGTGGGCAACAAGAGTCGAGGGATCGGGGCGGCGAGGTTCCGGAGTGAGCGGGGGAGCCCGACGGCAAGGGATCGCCGCGCAGCCGAGGCCCCCGCGACACGGAAAACGGGCCCCGACTCCGTGAAGAGTCGAGGCCCGGATTCGTGTGCGTCGAGCGCGGCGGGTTTCCCCTTAGAGTTCGACCGCCTGGCGGCGACGTGCGAGGT
>Ga0265293_10004658_pt1 | contig 23958 bp, 21 predicted proteins | sample Munlanlewell138R_FD_192505 | JGI IMG/M metagenome (GOLD analysis project Ga0265293, IMG submission 192505) | Leachate microbial communities from a municipal landfill in Southern Ontario, Canada - Leachate well 138R | ecosystem: Engineered > Solid waste > Landfill > Unclassified | place: Canada... | reverse complement strand
GGCTTCCTTCAGACCCCACCGTTGGCCAGTGACGCCCTTGCCATTCAGATTGTCTTCCCCTCGGTCGGGGTGACTCCACCTTCTTTCAGGTGGACGGGTTTGCCGGCTTCGCCGGGCAAACAAAAAACCCCGGATAAACCGGGGTTTTCGACAGTCCGAGGTGCCCTTGCGAGCACCCCTTCCTCACAGTAACAGCAGTATCTAAACCTCAGCGTACACCAGCAGCCCTCAGAGCAGCTGGAGTGAACTGATTATAGGTCGGCGGTGTGCCACCGTACTGCGGAGCAGAAGCCTCTTCGGTGTACATACCCAGAGCGATGTAACGGCCTGCCAGCAGGTCATACAGGGTCTCCAGTGTGTAGCCCGGAATCTGCTGCTTGTAGTTGAAGGCCAGATGACCTTCACCTACGCGCCACAGCGTGCCGCGACCGTCATAGTGGTCAGCCAGGGAGATCATCCAGGAGTCCTCATCCACGAAGAAGTTACGCTGGGCGTAAATGTGGCGCTGACCCTGTTTGACGTCACCCTGTACTTCCCATACACGGTGCAGCTCGAAACGGGTGTGTTCCGGATTGACGTGACCGGCTTTCAGCACGTCGGCATACTTCAGACCCTGTTCTGACAGCTTGCCTGAGTTGTACGGCAGGAATACTTCCTTCTTGCCAACCAGTTTCCAGTCATAACGGTCAGGTGCACCGTTGTACATGGAGAAGTTGTCAGAAGTACGCATGCCGTCAGAAGCGGTACCTGGGCCGTCATAAGCAACCTGCGGGGCGCGACGCACACGACGCTGACCCGCGTTGTATACCCATGCCATACGCGGCTCTTTCAGTTGATCCAGAGAATCGTGTACCAGCAGCACGTTACCGGCCAGACGGGCTGGCGCATTCACACGCTGTTTGAAGAACAGCAGCGTGTTAGGCATGCTGGACGGATCCACGTCGGGCATCAGGTTCGGATAACCGACTTCCTCTTCCAACTTGATCAACGTGTACGAGCCGTTGGTCTGCGGCATGGCCTGCATGTACCAGCGGTGTACGTTCAAGCGATAGCGGGTCATGTGGTTCCAGATGACTTCGCCACCGCTTTTCGGGATCGGGAAGACGAAGGAAGAACCCGGCTCCACATTCTCAACACCGTCACCAGCATTAACCAGCCTGGCCTGACCAGCAGTACGCTTGACCTGGTCATATACGCTCTGCGGGAAGGCAACGGTACGCTTGCTCTGATACACAGGCATACGGAAGGTTTCAGGATAACGCTCGAACAGCGCGATCTGGCCCGGTGTCAGGTTGTCCCGGTATTGCTGGTAGTTCTGTGCGGTAATCACGAACTCCGGCTGCTCATCCTTGAACGGGTTTTCCAGGAAGTTGTTGGCCAGGCTCTGGCCTGCATCCGCAGCCAGGCCACCCGTCCACTCAGGAATGGTACCCGCTGCGTTACCGGCCTTCTCAGCGCCGACTGGCGTCAGGTTGGCACCCAGTTGATCAATTTCCGACTGGGACAGGCTCTGTGCTGCTACAGCGCTGGCAACCAGACTCAATGCCAGACCGCAGGCGCCTATAATTATTTTCTGCATATGCATGTTTTTCTCCATAGCCCGAATTAGAAACTTACGCCAAAGCTGACAGCGGCGAAGTCGCGATCAACCAGAGTGTTGTACTTGCCATCAAAAAAGTTGGTGTAGCTGATGCTGGCGTTGTACTTGTTGGCGTAATCGGCGTTCAGACCGACGCTGATCGACTTGGCATTTTCGTTGAAGTTGGGGCTGTAACCCTCAACGTCATGCGAGAAAGCCATATTCGGGCTCAGGTTGATACCGGCAAATACGTTGCTGTAGTCCAGGGACGCACGCATGCGGTAACCCCAGGAGAAGTCGGTGAAGTAACCATCGTTCTCACACCAGCTACCTGCGTGTGGAGAGGTATCTGCTGCGGGTACAGCTGGATTGGATGAGCATGAGCCATCTGCAAACGGACTTTGACCAAACAGCGAGTCGCGACCGAACTTGGTAGTACCATCGCCCGTCCCCAATCCGCTGATATAGTTCGCACCAACCTCACCAATCAGAGCCAGACGACTCGCACCCAGGATCCGGTCGATAAAGTGAACGGCACTCATGGACGCCTGCCAGAACTCCTTGCGCTCATAACCCGGGATGTAGTCCCCTGGAGCCCAAGGGTTACCCCGGTGAGTGTTATCTCCCGGTGCGACCAGTTCAGCCAAAGCTGCACGACTCATATCACCACCGTTGATCGCGAGCGGCATATTGGGCCGGTAACTCAGTTCGCCCGCCACTGAAGTGCCGCCTATATCAGTACCAAAACTGATACCGTAAAGACGAATATCTTCAGGATGCTCGAAGAAATAACCAGCAGAGCCAACTGAACCATCAATACCGGGAACGGTTGCTTGCCCTGCTGCAGCCAGGCCACCCTTGATGTTGGAATATATTGGCGCCCGGCTGTGATAGTTCATTGCATAGAAGCCGAGTTCGGTATTATTCAATGCGGGAACAAACCAGCGGAAGGCCACACCGAACTGCCCGCTGTCGCTGGCATCCTTATCTTTGCTGGAACGCACAATATAGGCTGCCTGACCCGCCGGACCGGCTTGCAGAGCCGGATCACCTTGCGGGAGATCCATCCCCGCGAACACCAGACGATCCACACACCCACGACCCACCACATCGGCTCCGGCGAAGAACGTACCGCAGTTATCTGCAATGGTGCCGCGCCACTTGAGCTGATAGAAAGCCTCCATGGTCAGGTTTTCAGACAGGCCTTGGGAAAGATACAGCATTTCCACCGGCATCAGACCTTCCTTCAATTCCGCACCGGGACGGCGGAATGCAGAAGCATCGATAGGGTTGATGCTGTTGATGCCGTTCTGGATGAAGACACCTTCACCCCAGCTGACTACCTGACGGCCCAGTCGAACGTTACCGGGGTTATTCCCGATTGCGTAGTTGTGATAAACGAACGCATCAAGAAGCTGAATCCCTGCACCTTTCTGCAACGGGTGACGGCCGGAGTCGTCGATATCATAGAAGCGCTGGCCGCCATCCTTGGTCTCAAAGTCGTACCAGTAGTTAGCCCGGATAAAGGCCCCGGAGCTACCGTAACGCAGCTCAAGGTCATGGGATCCTTTGAATATCTTGGAGAAAAAGTCCCCCTTCTCATAGTTGAGGCGACCGTCATCCGACGTCCGAGCTGTAGCTTCACCGCCCTGATTCCTGCCATCAATCTCTGTCAGGGTGTGTATAAAGCGCTTGTCCGGATCGGTCATGGACATGCTCGCACCGATAGACATCTGCGAGTCAAATTGCCCTTCTATCCCGCCAATATTAAAAGTCGCTGCGTTTGCCGAGCCAGTGAAGCTAGCAATCCCGATTGCCAGAGGCAACGCTGCTAGCGCCCAAGCATGCTTTGTTTTTGTCATTGTGCTGCTCCATTAGGTTGGATCCATACCTCCGGCTTTCTAGGGAGCCAGACGGTCGGCTTTTAGTCTGTCATGGAGCACTTGAAAGATTTGTCCTGGTCGGACTAATCACTTGGCTGGGCAGGACATTCAGTGGATGAATGAGATGAATTTATCCTCGCAATAGTCTGTTGTATATTTTTGCATATTTGTCTCGTGTCCTCTATTGTGGACGCAGCGATAAATATCGTTACAAATAAAAATTATAAGCAATGGAATCGCTCTCATGCCCTCAACGCACCCCCCGCTTCCCTGTCATCGCGTGAAGGAAAGGGCCCTATGGGCCAAGGGAATCATCCAGGCACTGGAACCCTACGGCAAGTCGCTGCGAGATCTCCCGGAGGATCTGGCTTGTTATGGCAGTTCAGACGACCTCAGCTTACACCAGGTCAGCCAGACTGATATGAATCGCCTCTGGTATGCAGCGGCCACACTCAGCGGTGATGAATGTTTTGCGCTACGCATGGGGCGGTCATTTGTCAGCCCGATCATGCAATTGCTTTCACTGGCGGCCCATTCCAGCGAAACGGCCGGCGCGGCCATCCATCGCACCATGCGTTTCATTCAGGTATTCAGCACCCAGGTTCAGCTTTATTCCGTCGAGGATGAGCATTATCTGACCGCCTACTTCGAGCCCAAGGGCGCTGCCCATCCGTTCCATATTGAAGCTTTGCTCTCCCGTTGTGTTCGTTCCTGGGAAAGTCTGGACACGGGGACGTTACCGCTTATTACGGAAGTTCGTTTAAGCGGAGAAAGTGACCGGCGACTGGAATGTGAGCGCATCCTGGGCCGCGGCGTACGCCTCGGAAGTAAACGTATTTCGGTTCGCCTCAGCCGTCTCGCTTTATCATCCAGGCTATCCACCAGTGATGCCTTCCTACTCAAGCGCCTGGATGCATCACTTGAAGATATGCTGGAAGACCTGCCCAACGTCGACTTTGCCGAACAAGTGAAGCAACGGATTCGCATATTGCTCTCCGAGAAGGAGATTTCCGAAGAACTGGTGGCGCAGCCATTTAATGTCAGCCCGCGCCATTTGCGACGCAAGCTGAGTGAAACCTGCACAACCTACGAAAAGCTGCTGGATGAAGTTCGCATGGAATTGGCCATCAAACTGATTCAGGAGAACCGCTTGAATCTGGGACGCATCGCTTTTGAGCTGGGCTTCCTTGACCCAAGCAGCTTTACCCGGGCTTTCCGCCGCTGGACAAATATGAGTCCAACGGCCTTTCGGGAGCAGACCTGCGGCAAACAGGATTCAGCATTGCCCTAGGGGGGCAGATCATGATTTGGCGAGAAATCGATCCAGTCCGAAGGGACTCATATCGATCGCTGGCGTTTCCCCATCCATCATCTGAGCCAATAATTCGCCGGTCGCCGGGCCAAGGGTAAACCCCTGATGGGCGTGCCCGAAAGCCAGCCATAATCCCGCCTTGTCTCGCACCGGCCCAATTACGGGTTTCATATCGGGCATACACGGCCGAGCGCCCTTCCACGGAGCCGCATCGAGCCGGTTGCCAAGCGAGGGGAATAATGATCGCACGGCATCCTCTGCTGCGGCCAGCTGCTCGTATCGGGGCGGCGCATTCAGGTCTGCCAACTCCGCTCCGGTGGTCAGCCGGATCCCTGCCCGCATTGGCGCCACCAGAAAGCCCTTCTCGGCATCCATTACCCAATGCTTCAGCTCAGCTCCCTGGGCGGTCGAATAATGCATGTGATAGCCACGTTTGAAGAACAGTGGCACCTTGATGCCCAGCCGTGACAGGAATTCCCTTGACCAGGGTCCCATGGCGATGACCAATTGCTCTGCCTCGAACGCACCCGCATCAGTGAGCACCTGCCAGCCATCGCTCTGTTGAGCAACAGTGTCAACGTTGCCTTGCAGTAGCTGCCCACCCTGATCGACAAAACTTCGTGCGTAGGCCTGCACCAGCGCACCCGGATCAGACACCATCCACGGCTGCGTCCAATGAATCGCACCAATCAAATCCTTGGCCAGACAGGGCTCCTTTTCCCTGAGCGCTGCGGCATCAAGTTCCACATATTCCACACCGAAACGGTCGCTGTCTTCCTGCGCCTCAGCCAGGCGTTCGTCCATATCCTTACGGTTTCGGTACAACTCAAGCCAGCCCCCCTTACGGATCAACTCCTCGGCTCCCGCCGCCTGGATCATGGGGCCGTGAGCATCCTGACAGCGCATGATCAAGGAAGCCCATTCACGGGTAATACGCTGATAGCGCTCCCCGCCGGAATTCAACCAGTACTGCAACAGCGGGCCCGCGGCGCTCAACATACCAGTGGGTCGATAGCGAATATCCACCTGCCGGTTGGGCAACACCCGTAGCAAGGTGCCGACGTCACGGGGGAATGGATGCGGGCGCACAGCTTCGCGCTGGATAATACCCGCATTACCAAAGGAGGTCTCTCGCCCCGGTTCCTTACGATCGATCAAGGTAACAGCGTGCCCCCTGCGCACCAGATGCCAGGCAACGGATACACCGACCATACCTGCGCCGAGGACAATGATTCTACGCGACATTAATATCTCCCCTGGATTCATTAAGCACCACCCCCCCAGAGGCAGCCATCGCAAGAGTTTAGCAGGATGCATGTCCACAGAAGCACCTCTGTATGGCATCTCACCATCCTCTGCCAGGCCAGCTCTGAAAAATGCATCTCGCGTGTAAAACCAGCCCATTTCCGGTAGCATGGCGCGCATTATCCCAGCCTGGAAACTCTCTCCATGACCGACCGCATTACTCTGATCCGGCCCGATGACTGGCATATCCATTTGCGCGACGGTGCGGCGTTGCAGCACACAGTAGCGGATGCGGCTCGCTTCTTTGCCCGCGCCATTGTCATGCCCAACCTGGTACCGCCGGTGCGCAATGGTCAGCAGGCAGACGAGTATAAATCGCGCATTCTCGCTGCAAGACCACAGCCAAGCGGCTTTGAACCGCTGATGGTGCTGTATTTGACCGATCAGACCTCACCCGCGGTCATTCACGAAGCTTACACTTCAGGTCAGGCCATTGCAGCCAAGCTGTATCCGGCGGGTGCCACGACCAACTCGGACTCCGGTGTAACGGCACTGGAAAAGATCTACCCGGTACTGGAAGCCATGGCCGAGATAGGTATGCCGCTGCTGGTGCATGGTGAGGTAACGCACGCCGAGGTGGATATTTTCGATCGGGAGAAAGCGTTTATTGATCAACAGCTGGTCGCGCTGGCCGAGCGCTTCACAACGCTGAAGATAGTATTCGAGCACATTACCACAGCAGATGCGGTGGAATTTGTACGCAGCGCATCGGATCGTATTGGCGCGACTATTACTGCTCATCACCTGCTTTATAACCGCAACCATATGCTGGTCGGTGGTGTCCGTCCGCATTTTTATTGTCTGCCTATTCTCAAGCGTCAACGCCATCAGCAGGCGCTGGGCGATGCGGTACTCTCCGGTTCGAACAAATTTTTCCTCGGCACTGATTCTGCTCCCCATGCACAACATGCCAAGGAAGCAGCGTGCGGCTGTGCTGGTTGCTATAGTGCCCATGCGGCCATTGAACTGTATGCCGAGGCTTTCGAAGAGCTGGGCGCATTGGACAAGCTGGAAGGTTTTGCCAGCCTGCATGGGCCAAACTTTTATGGTTTACCGCAGAACACCGATACCATCACTCTGGTACGTGACCCATGGACAGTGCCGAATACATTACAGCTTGGTGAGCAGCAGTTAGTCCCCCTGCGTGCAGGTGAAACCATCCAATGGCGGGTTCTGTAACCCCTATCGAATAAGGAAGTGGTGTGAGCGAGTTTGATTACGATAACGAGGAACTGGATGGAGCCCCCTCAATCGGTGGATATAAAGCGCCGATGGCCTACCGTTTCCGCGGCTTTCTGCCGGTAGTGGTAGACGTGGAAACCGGTGGATTCAACTCCGCCACCGACGCCCTGCTGGAGATTGCCGCTACCCCTGTCCTGATGGATAATGATGGGCAGGTGTATCCGGATCAGACGCATTTCTTCCGTGTCGAGCCCTTCGAGGGGGCGAACATTGAGCAGGCCGCGCTGGAATTCACCGGTATCAAGCTGGATCACCCCCTGCGTATGGCGGTCAGCGAAAACCATGCGCTGACGGAAATCTTCAAGCACGTCCGTAAAGCGGTAAAGTCCGCCGGTTGCAAACGCGCGGTGCTGGTCGGGCACAACGCCTTCTTTGATCTCGGCTTCCTGAATGCGGCGGTCGAGCGTACGCAAATCAAGCGCAACCCCTTTCATCCCTTCTCCTGCTTTGATACCGCGACGCTGGGCGGACTGGCCTATGGTCAGACGGTTCTGGCCAAGGCTTGTGCGGCAGCCGATATCGACTTCGATGGTCGCGAAGCCCACTCAGCACGGTACGACACGGAGAAGACGGCTGAGTTGTTTTGTACCATCGTCAATCGCTGGCGCGACATGGGCGGCTGGCCTCCGGTCTGATCCGGACGCCGATACGTCATCCCGATCGTCAGGCTCAGCGGAGCCATCCGCTGGGCGTATTCGGCTACGCTGGGCTACACTTGTTCCGACCAACGCGCGGCGCAGGTGTCGCTGCCATGACAAGAACAAGGAAAAACGCATGCGCTCGAAAGCACTCTCTTACCTGTTTTCTGCGGCCATCGGTTACGCAGCACTCTCGGCATCCCCTGCCGTGGCACAGCAGAATTTCATCACCATAGGTACCGGCGGCCAGACCGGGGTGTATTACGTGGTGGGGCAATCCCTCTGCCGCCTGGTCAACCGTAATACCAACACCCATGGCATTCGCTGCAACGCACCATCGAGTGGCGGCTCGGTCGCCAACGTTAACGCGATTCGCGGCGGTGAAATGGATATGGGTGTCGTGCAGTCGGATATCCAGCACAAGGCCTATGAAGGCGTTGAGAACTTTGCCGATACCGGCGGCTTTGCGGATATGCGGGCCATGTTCGCGCTGCACGGCGAGCCACTGACGATTGTTGCCCGCCGCGATGCAGATATCACCCACGTCAAGGATCTCAAGGGCAAGCGCTTCAATATTGGCAACCCCGGTTCAGGTCAGCGCGACACCATGGACGTAGTCATGAACGCTCTGGGTTGGACAATCAAGGATTTTGCGCTGGCTTCCCAGCTGTCTGCCGCGGAACAGGCTGCCGCGCTGGGCGATAACAATATCGACGCCATGGTGTACGTTGCCGGCCATCCTAACGGCTCGATCCAGGAAGCCACTACCACTGTCGACTCGGTTATTGTCGCTGTCGATGGCGAGGAAATTGACGGCATCATTGCCGAACATCCCTACTACGCGAAAGCCACCATCCCCGGCGGCATGTACCGTGGTAACGATCAGCCAGTAGATACCTTCGGCGTACGCGCTACCATGGTGACTTCCGCCAAGGTACCCGAGGAAACCGTCTACCAGACGGTCAAAGCGGTGTTCGACAATTTTGATCGCTTCAAACGCTTGCACCCGGCATTTTCCGAGCTGAATGAGCAGGAAATGATCAAGGAAAGCCTGTCCATTCCGTTGCACGACGGCGCCGTACGCTATTACAAGGAACGCGGCTGGATGTAACCCTGCTCCACCCCACCGGGCTGGCATTACCGCCGGCCCGGTGCGCCTTCTGCATTCAGGGACTCGTTTGATGAGCCAACCCAGCAAGCATAACGACCTAGCCACCGAATTGACCGATCTGGTAGCCAGCAGCGACATCGGTGGTCGCAAGCCCCACGGATTCGCCGGAAAATTACTACTCAGCATAGCGGCATGCTGGTCATTGTTTCAGTTATGGATCGCCTCACCATTGCCCTATATGGCCGGCTTCGGCGTCTTCAACAGCACCGAAGCCCGCTCCATACATCTGGCCTTGGCGGTATTTCTCGGCTTCACGGCTTTCCCGGCATTTCGCCGCTCGCCGCAGAATCGCATTCCCTTACAGGATTGGATCATGGCGATGGTCGGCGCCTTTTGCGCTGCCTATATCTATCTGTTCTATAACGAACTGGCCAGTCGCCCCGGCAGCCCGACCACTCTGGACGTCATCGTAGCGCTGACCGGGCTGACGCTGCTGCTGGAAGCTACCCGTCGCGCACTCGGCCCGCCATTGATGATAGTGGCGCTGGTGTTCATACTGTATTCATTGGCCGGCCCATACATGCCCGGCATGTTGTCACACCGCGGTGTCAGCTGGTTATCACTTGCCAACCACCAGTGGCTCAGCACTCAGGGCGTGTTCGGCATCGCACTGGGCGTATCTACCAGTTTCGTATTCCTGTTCGTGCTGTTCGGCGCGCTGCTGGATAAGGCCGGGGCAGGTAACTACTTTATCAAGCTGGCGTTCTCGCTACTCGGACACTACCGAGGCGGCCCAGCCAAAGCGTCCGTGGTTGCCTCCGGCATGACAGGGCTTATTTCCGGCTCGTCCATTGCCAATACAGTGACTACCGGTACGTTCACCATTCCGATGATGAAACGTGTTGGCTTCACCCCTGATCAAGCGGGCGCGATAGAAGTGTCTGCCTCAGTAGATGGGCAGTTGATGCCGCCGGTGATGGGCGCAGCAGCGTTTCTGATGGTCGAGTATGTCGGCATTCCCTACACCGACATCATCAAGCATGCCTTCCTGCCGGCGATGATCTCCTATATATCGCTCATCTATATTGTTCATCTGACGGCAGTCAAGGCCGGCATGCAGGGCTTGCAAAGCAGCAACCCGCAGCGGCCGATCCTGCGCAAACTGCTCGGTTTCCTCAGTGGTCTGCTGTTTATCATGGGCCTTTCTGCTGCGGTATATTACGGTCTTGGGTGGCTCAAGCCACTGCTGGGCAGCTACGCCTCCTGGGTTATCGCCGCCGGGCTCGCAGCAACCTACGTTGGGCTATTGCGGGTCGGCTCTCGGTATCCGGATCTTGAACTGGACGACCCAGCATCGCCGGTGGTGGTCATGCCACAGACCCGACCCACCTTGATGACCGGCCTGCATTACATCCTGCCCGTGGTGGTGCTGGTCTGGTGTCTGATGGTCGAACGACTGTCGCCTGGCCTTTCGGCCTTCTGGGCCACCGTATTCATGATGGCGATTATCGTCACCCAGCACCCTTTGCGCTCGTTATTCCGCAAACAGCCCGATATCACGGGCGCGCTGAAGCGCGGCTTCTCGGATTTACGAGATGGTCTGGTATCCGGGGCTCGCAATATGATCGGCATCGGGATAGCCACTGCCACCGCCGGTATTATTGTTGGTGCGGTATCTCAAACCGGGGTTGGGTTGGTCTTTGCTGATCTGGTAGAACTGCTCTCCATGGGCAATCTGCTGCTCATGTTGATACTCACCGCCCTGCTTTGTGTATTGCTGGGCATGGGGCTACCCACCACGGCCAACTATATCGTCGTCTCTACGCTGCTGGCTCCGGTGGTCGTATCGCTCGGTCAGCAGACCGGTCTATTGGTGCCGCTGATAGCCGTACACATGTTCGTCTTCTACTTCGGATTGATGGCCGATGCCACACCCCCGGTGGGATTGTCGGCGTTTGCTGCCGCAGCCATTTCCGGTGGCGATCCGATCCGCACCGGGCTGCAATCCTTCTATTTCTGTATGCGCACGGCGATCCTGCCATTCCTGTTCATATTCAACACGGATCTGCTGCTGATTGATGTCAGTTTCTGGCATGGCGTGATCATATTTCTGGTAGCCACGACAGCCATGTTGATCTTCGCAGCCGCCACTCAGAACTGGTTCATCGTGCGCAGCCGCTGGTACGAAAGTCTCATCCTGCTACTGGTCGCCTTTACCTTGTTCCGCCCCGGCTTCTGGATGGATCTGCTCTTCGATCCATACCGCAGTGTCCCACCGGCAGAAATCGCTCAGGCGCTGGATCGCGTCGCGGAAAGCGACAACCCTTTACGGGTAAAAATTGCCGGCGAGGATGGTATCGGCAACCCACGAACCTTTTATGTGCTGGTTCCCATACCGGAAGGCAACAATGGCGAGGAGCGACTGGAGAACCTGGGCCTGACCCTGACGCAGAGCGGCGACCGCACCCTGGTGGATATGGTGTCCTACGGCAGTCTGGCGTCCGAACTCGGTCTGGATTTTGATCAGGAAATTCTGGAGGTCATGGCACCGGTAGAGCGCCGACGCAAGGAATGGATGTGGCTACCCGGGCTGCTGCTATTCACGCTGGTGGTGGCCTTACAGTGGCGGCGCTACAAGGCGCTCCCGCCACTATCACCAGACCAAACCAGCACCAGGAAGCCGGCCTCCCGGTAAATGCTTGGGTAGCCGGCGGAGGATGGCGTCAGCTGCGCCGTTTTGGTGGCGCCAATCCATCGCCACCGTCCAGCACGACCTGGCCCTTGGTCACGACTGGCTTGCGCCTGGCCGCAGGCTTGGCCGTCTTGGGTCTCTTGATTTTCTTCTTGTCGGCCTTTTTCTTCTTCGCACCGACCGGCTTACCCGACGCCTTGACCTTCTTTGGCCCCTTGAAACTGCCTGCCAGTTCCTTGATCTCTCGACGCTCGAACTGCCGGCGCAGATAGCGCTCGATGCTCGACATCAGGTTCCATTCGTGCGGAGCCACCAGCGAAATGGCTACCCCTTCAGCGCCGGCCCTACCGGTACGGCCCACACGATGGAGATAATCATCGCCACTGCGCGGCATATCGAAGTTGATCACCAGATCCAGTTCGCTGATATCCAGTCCACGAGCGGCTACATCCGTTGCGACCAGCACACCGTTGCCGCCCTGCTTGAAACGCTCCATGGCAAGTTTGCGTTCTTTCTGATCCTTCTCGCCGTGCAGTACGTATACGCGGAGACCTTCCACCGCACGCAGCACGCCGTTGAGCCGATCCGCCATGACACGGGTATTGGTAAAGACGATGGCCTTGCCCTGGCACTCATTCAGCAGCAGCCATTTGGTCAGCTTTTCACGGTGATTATTATCATCCACCGGAATGACCTGTTGGCGGATGGCTGGCGTATCATCGCGCACACTATCCAACTCCAACCACCGCGGCTCGCGCAGCACCTGTTCAACGATGCGCTTGATGCCCGCATTACCCGTGGTAGCGGAGAACAACATGGTCTGGCGCTCGATCGGACAAGCCTGGGCGATGGTCAACACATCCTCACTGAAGCCCATATCCAGCATCCGATCGGCTTCATCAATAATCAGCGTCCGGATCTGGCTCAGATCCAGACTGCATGCCGACAGCTGCTCCAGAGCGCGTCCCGGCGTTGCGATCACGATATCCGGATTCTTGCGCAACTTGGCAGCCTGCACTTTGAAATCCTCCCCCCCTATCACCAGCTCGGCCTTGAGAAAGGTAAAGCGAGCCAGCGCCTGGATATCCTTGTGGATCTGGTGCGCCAACTCCCGTGTTGGCGACAGGATCAATGCCCGGGGCGCTAACGGCTTGCTCTCGTCTTCCAGCAGCTGTTGCAGGATCGGCAGCACATAGGCGGCAGTCTTACCGCTACCGGTCTGGGCGATGATGTACAAATCCTCGCCGGCAATCGCATGGGGAATCGCTGCGGCCTGAACCGGCGTGGGCTTTTCAAATGACAGTTCAGACAGCGCCTTGAGCAGGCGCTCATGCAGGGATAGTTCTGTGAACACAGGTTTTACCTTCTGGAAACGGGAAATACAGACTCTTCAGATTGTTGTTAGTGTATCACTGCTTGGGGTAAAACCTGACGCGGAGTTATGCGGCAAGCCTCCCATGATAATCGATGCAAACTTTTCCAAATGTAACGCTGTCCAAAATCACAGCGGCGGAATTCAAGTATCAAAAGCCCCGCAAAACCGGACTGCGCAACGCTGCGGTTCAGCTTATTGGATCAATAAGAGGTAACCTCATGAATAATATCGTGTACATCGTAGGCGCTGTGGTCATCATCCTGGCTATCCTGTCGTTCCTCGGATTTCGTTGATCCGCAAAAATAGCCTGCGCTCGACGCGTACTGCATAGCGGTCGCGTCGTGCATGCGCAGCACTCAGGCGCTTCAGACGTGAGGGCTGAGCGGAGCCATTCGTTCCTGCATGACTTTCTGATAAGATTGCGCCCCCGCTCCTGATCAGCGCCCTGGCGCGCAGCTTGCCATCCATGTCTGAACAGCACACCTCACCCGCACTCTCCCGCCCAGGCCCGAATCGGCGTTTCTCCGTTGCGCCCATGATGGATTGGACCGATCGCCACTACCGCTATTTTGCCAGGCTGATTTCCCGCCATGCCTTGCTGTACACCGAGATGGTCACGACCGGTGCGGTGCTGCATGGCGATGGCGAACGCTTCTTGGCATATAGCCCCGAGGAACAGCCGCTGGCGTTGCAGTTGGGTGGGAGTAACGCTCAGGAGCTGGCGCAGTGTGCGCGACTGGCCGAACAAGCAGGTTACGCTGAAGTCAACCTGAACGTGGGCTGCCCCAGTGATCGAGTGCAGAACAACCTGATCGGTGCCTGTTTGATGGGCCATCCCGAATTGGTGGTCGATAGTGTCAGGGCGATGCTGGATTCATGCAGTATCCCGGTGACGGTCAAGCATCGTATTGGTATCAATGGCCGGGATAGTTATGACCAACTGACCGATTTTGTGGGTCAGGTGCATGAGGCTGGTTGCGATACCTTTATCGTGCACGCGCGGATTGCCATTCTGGAAGGGCTGTCACCCAAGGAAAACCGCGAGATTCCGCCATTGCGGTATGAGGTAGTACAGCAACTGAAGCGGGACTTCCCGCAGCTGGAGATTATTCTTAATGGCGGGCTGTCTGGGCTGAGCCTGATGCAACAGCAGCTCGAGACGCTGGATGGAGTGATGGTAGGCCGGGAGGCTTATCACAATCCCTATCTGCTATCGGAGGTGGATCGCTGCTTCTACGGCGACGAGACACCGGTGCGCAACCGCATTGAGGTGCTGGCAGCCTTGCGCCCTTATATTGCAACACATCTTGAGCAAGGCGGTGCCATGCATCATGTCACTCGGCATATTCTGGGATTATTCCAGGGTTTGCCGGGAGCTCGGCATTTCCGCCGCCAGTTGAGTACAGAAATTCATCGAACCAGCCAACCCCTGGCACTCTACGATCAGTTGAGTGATGAGATGGCAAACCGCACCCGGACTCAGGATTGCTCGGTGTAACAGGCTTGAGGTAAGGTCGAAGGCTCCATACCTCAACCGCTTCGGGTTTTCATGACTAGCAAACTGGATAGCCTTCGCCAACATACCCTGATTGTCGCTGACACAGGCGACATCGATGCCATTCGCACTCTGCAACCGATGGATGCCACCACCAATCCTTCATTACTACTCAAGGCCGCTCAGCAGGTCGAGTATGGGCATCTGGTGGATCAGGCACTGCAACAGGCCGCCGGCAGTTACCAGTTGATCAGCGATGCCTGTGACCACTTTGCGGTAGCGGTGGGCAATGAAATTCTCAAACTGATACCTGGACGGGTCTCAACCGAAGTCGATGCACGGCTGTCCTTCGATCGACAGGCAACGCTGGATAAAGCGCGTAAGCTGATCGAGCTTTATGAGCAAGCCGGTGTTACCCGTGATCGGGTATTGATCAAGATTGCGGCGACCTGGGAGGGCATTCAGGCAGCGGCTGAGCTGGAGCGGGAAGGCATTCAATGTAACCTGACGCTGCTCTTCTCCTTTGCCCAGGCACAGGCCTGCGCCGATGCGGGGGTCTTTCTGATCTCGCCCTTTGTTGGGCGCATCCATGATTGGTACAAACAACATGAGAAGCGCGACTTCCTCGGTGTTGATGATCCCGGCGTACAATCGGTGTCGCGTATTTTCCGCTATTACAAACAGCACATGTACACAACAGTTGTAATGGGTGCCAGCTTCCGCAATATGGGCCAGATTGAAGCACTGTGCGGGTGCGATCGTCTGACCATCAGCCCGGCGTTGCTACAGCAACTGGCCTGCGAATCCGGCACGATACCCGCAGCACCTCAACTCGCACTGGTGAGCGAAGACCCTAGGGTAGTGCTGAATGAGGTCAACTTCCGCTGGGAGCACAATGAGGACGCCATGGCGACCGAGAAGCTCGCCGAAGGAATCCGCGCGTTCGCTGCGGATCAGCGCAAGCTGGAACAATTGATGAGTGAGCGCGCTTAGCGCTCCTCATCCGTCTCCGCGTCGGACTGCAGACTGCTGACCAGATCAACAAAGGCATTGCGATTATGATCGTTAAGATCCATCAGCAGCCGATGAGCCTCCAGAACTTGCGACCTCACCTGCTCTTCCGAGAGCATCTGTGCAGGTAGTTCCTGCAATTCGGCATCGGTGGGAGTGGTCTCAGCGACGATATTGAATATCTGTTCAAAACCCATACTCTGCAACAGGCGGAGCATATCCTCCTGCGTGGACACCAGGGTCGGCAGCAGGCCTGCCCGCTCGCGGGACAGGATCGACAGCTTGGCCAACAGCCCCAATGAGGTGCTGTCTATATTCTCGGTTTCAGTCAAATCAATGACGATCGATTTGAAATCCATTGCGCTGAAGATCTTTTCAATATACGCATCCAGCGCCGCGCACAAGGTCAAGCGCACGTCACCGAGAAACTTCAGAACAAAGGTACCATCGGATTCAGCAAACTGAATCCTGCCTGTAGTCATCATTCCGGCTTCCTGCTCAACAACAATACTGAGATATCGTCCGGCATAACCTTTTTCCCCTCCAGCCCGAGCAAACGCATGAAGCAGTGTAGATCGCCGTTGGCCTGCTCAACCAGCCGCGGCAAGCGATCTTCCTTCTCCTTCAGGGTAGATTCTTCAATACAATCAAGCACGCCGTCAGAGCACAGCGTCAATGAAAAGCTCTGCGGCAACGGAATTTCCTGATTGCCATATTCGGCACCCTCGAACAGCCCCACCGGGCGGCCCTTGCCTTGTAGATAGTTTGCCTTGCCATCGGCGAGCAGGATCGGCAGGGGCAAGTGTCCGCCGATACTGTAAGTCAATGTCTGCAGCTGCTCATCAATCACGCCACCCAGCATGGTGACGTGCTTGCCAAGGTTGAAACTGATCAGATTGCGATTGATATGCTCCAGTACATCGGAAGGCTGAAAGGCGATGCGCCCTTGATCCTTCAGCTTGCGCTGTTCATACAACAACCGAGTGGTCATGAACTTCAGCAGCACAGTGACAAAGGCCGATGAAGCACCATGCCCTGATACATCGGCCAGATAGAATCCAAGCTGCGTATCGGAAATGCGGAAATAGTCGACAAAGTCGCCGGAGAGGTAAAGCGAAGGGATAATGCGATGCTCAAACACATATTCGCCACTGATCAACGGCGATGGTGGAAGCATATTGAGCTGCACCTGACGCCCCGCCGCCTGATCATCACGCAGCTCACGCAGATGGTTTTCCAGCTCAAGATTGGCTTGCTCGAGGCGTTCGCGGATACGCTGATTTTCATTACGCAGACGTGCGCGATCCAATGAACGGCGCACGGCATGTTCCAATACTTCCAGATCATCCTGCGGGCGAATCAGGTAGTTACTGGCGCCTTGGCGCAGCGCTTCGACCACGTCACTCATCACACCATCAGCGGAAATGACAATCACCGGTGTGTCTGGCCCGAGCATGCGGATCTGCGTGAGCAGATCAATACCGCTCATGCTGGCATCTTCGATCTGCAGGTCACACAACACCAGCTCCGGACGTCGGCCTACCAATGCCAGGCCTTCTCGGGCGGTACTCGCCTGCAGTACTTCAAAGCCACACTGTTCAAGATGAATCGCAATGCTGTGACGAACCTTATCGTCATCATCAATAACCAGCAAAGTGCTGCCAGGACGCTGCATATATTCCCTACGTCTTTACCGAAAGCCAGGCTGAGCTTGTCGGCCACAGGGTGTATTAAGAAGTCAGAACTGAGCCTGACGCTACAAGGGGCAGACATTACTCCCATCCGCCCCTGCAGGCAACCTGCCTAGAACTCGTCTTCTACCAGACCATCCTTGACCTTGAATTCGCGGTTCTGCAGCCAGGCGTTGCGAATGAAGCGGTACTTGTCGCCACGGATGAGTCGTTCCTGCGACAGCAGGCCCGCGCGGGTATCCACCAGATCAACCGCCGCAGCGGTATTGCGGCTGGGTACGTGATCCATCTGCGCGCCGTAGTTATATCCACCCAGTCCTTCCACGGCAAAAGCACTGCCGTCACGCAAGGTGCTTGGGCCAAACAGCGGCAACATCACATATGGGCCGCTCTCTAATCCCCACGCGCCCAGTGTCTGACCAAAATCCTCATCGTTACGCTGCAATCCCATCCGGGTGGCCACATCGAATATGCCAACCACGCCGATGGTGGTGTTCATCAGGAAACGGGCGAGATCGACCCCCGCATCGTCAATCTTGCCCTGGAGCACATTATTCAGCAGATTCTTTGGCTCGCCCAGATTATTGAAAACGTTGCTGATACCGTCATTCAGAAACTCCGGCATCATGCGGTCATACCCCTTGGCAACGGGTCTGAGGGCATAGGTATCCAGCGTGTCATTGAAGCGAAATACCACACGGTTCACAGGCTCCCAGGGATCCGGATTCACCTGTTGATAATCTTCGTCATCAAAGGCAGCCACAGGGGTGATCACCATCAACGCGAGCATCCCTGCCAACCAGCTGCTGGTAATGCCAAGTGGTAGTTTCATTATTCAATACTCTCTCGGTTCGAAGACAGGGCAGACGCCGCAAGCTGCGCAGTATAAAACAAAACATCCCGCTGCCCGATACCGTGATTGTCGAAGATGTCTGCCGTACAAACAAGCTCTCTGCAGCGCACAGAAGGCAGCATTAACAGTCTATAGTGTAGTCATCATGCAATACCAAAGGAGCAGTTCATGCCGGAACAACAATTACGGGCTCAACTCGAAGCATTGCAACAGACACTGGATGATCCGGATATTCAGCTATCCACTACAGAGCGCCACTCCCTGGAAGAACTGGCCAATAACTTGGAAGCCAGATTGCTGGTCAGAGAAGCCAATGAGGAAAGCCTTGCCGATCCAAACCTGGTGGACGGCGTCAATCTGATGGTAGAGGAGTTCTCCGAGCGCTATCCGACGCTGGCCGCGACGCTACGTAACGTTGGCCAGGTATTATCGAACATGGGAATCTGAACCATACCTACTGCGCCAGGGCTGGTCGCCCCGGGATACCGGGGCCTCCTCTTTTACTGTCTTGCCAACCGGAGGTTGTCAGGCATACCTGACTGAGTAGAGCGCCAGGGATTGATATCCAAGCCTCCGCGACGCAAATAGCGTGCGTAGACGCTCAACTCACAGCCCTGCCCCAACAGCCGATGCAGATCGATAAAAATCCGCTCCACGCATTGCTCATGAAAATCTGCATGCTGACGGAAGGACACCAGATAGCGCAGCAGGCTGGCGCGATCAATCGCCGGCCCGGCATAGCTGATCATCACGCTGGCCCAATCCGGCTGGCCGGTCACCGGACAATTGGATTTCAGCAGGTGACTATTCAGGGTTTCCCGTACCTCTCCACCCCCCCTGGTCAATTTCAACAACTCAGGACTGTAATCATAGGTATCTATTTGCACATCCAGACTGTCCAGGCACTCGCCCGGCAGCCGGGCAATCCCTAACTGCTGCAGACGCTGCAGATCCAGCACACGCACCATGACCGGGGCTTGTGCGGTGACGCTCAGGTCGGACTCCAGGGTTCGCAGCACTTCAGAGCGATCACTGAAGACGGTCTGATTCAGGGAGTTCAGATACAGCTTGAACGACTTGGATTCGACGATGCGCGCTGTCGCCGTCAATGGAAAGATAAACTCCACTGCGGCTACTTCAGGCTTACCGGAAGGCGTCAGCCAGGATACTTCATAACTATTCCATACATCCGCGCCATTGAACGGCAGGCGCTCGGGATCGAGCCCGAGGCCTTCCCATATGGGTTGGCGCTGGATTGGATAAAGCAGTGATGGGGTATAAATCCCGTTGTATTCGCTGGATTTCCCCAGGGGCGATTGGTCTGCCGGATGCATCCGCGAGTCTCCTTCCTGTCAGGTGCGCAAGCATACCCTCTGATCAGCGCCAGGCCAACAAAGCTGCACGAGCCGAGGCTGTGAGAGTGCAGCCCGGCTCAGGATCTCTACCTATTGGCGTAGCCCGGTACCGCGCACCAGCAGGCGGTAGCTGAACAGGTAAAGACCAGCGACAAATACCGTCATCAATAGCAGCGCGACGCCGATCTTGATGTCCGACACGCCGAGGATGCCATAGCGAAAGGCATTAACCATATGCAGGATCGGATTGATCAAGGAGACACTTTGCCAGAACTCGGGCAACAGATTGATTGAATAGAAGACGCCACCCAGATAGGTCAGCGGAGTCAGGACGAAGGTCGGGACAATGGAGATATCGTCGAAGTTGCGCGCATAGACCGCGTTGATGAACCCTCCCAGCGAGAATACCAGCGAGGTCAGGAAGACAACGCCGATAGTCAGGCCAATATGCTGCACATGCAGGCGCGTGAAGAACAGCGACATGATGGTCACTATCAGCCCCACCGCCAGTCCACGTGCGACACCGCCCAGGGTGTAACCCAGCAGAATCACATGGGGCGATACCGGAGCCACCATCAATTCTTCAATCGAGCGCTGAAATTTGGTGCTGAAGAAACTCGACACCACGTTGGAATAGCTGTTGGTGATAACCGACATCATGATCAACCCGGGCACGATATAGTCGATATAGGCGAAGCCACCCATGTCACCGATGCGGTTACCGATGAGATTGCCGAAGATGACAAAATACAGTGCCATGGTAATCCCTGGTGGCAGCAGGGTTTGCGGCCAGATACGACTGAAGCGCCGAATCTCCTTGGTCAATATGGTGCTGAACGCTACCCAGCCGTCGCGCCAATAATTCATGCCGATACCGCCCCTTTGTCCGCATTATTCTCCACCAGGCGCAGGAACAATTCCTCCAACCGGTTACTCTTGTTGCGCAGGCTGAGCACTTCAATCCCCTGCGTCGCCAGCTCGGCAAACAAGCGGGTCATGCCCTGCTCCCGATCGACCTGCACTTGCAACGTATGCTCATCGACCAACTCGCATGGATAATCTGCCAGCTGCGGCGCCACTGCCAACACGTCCCGGCAGTCGAGCAGGAAGGTTTCCACCTGCAGCATTTTCAGCAATGCGCGCATGCTGGTGTCATGAATGATCTGCCCGCCGTCGATGATCGCAATGTTACGGCACAGCTGCTCAGCTTCTTCCAGGTAATGCGTGGTAAGAATGATAGTGACCCCTTGCGCGTTGATCTCCTCCAGAAATTGCCACATGGAACGGCGAATCTCGATATCCACCCCCGCCGTTGGCTCATCCAGAATCAACAATTTCGGCTCATGAATCAGCGCCCGGGCAATCATCAATCGGCGTTTCATACCACCCGATAGCATGCGGGTGGCGACATCACGCTTGTCCCACAAGCTCAATCGCTTCAAGAAATGCTCAGCGCGCTGTCGCGCTTCAGCAGCGGGAATACCGTAATAGCCGGCCTGGTTGACCAGAATATCCTGACACTTCTCAAACTGACTGAAATTGAACTCCTGGGGCACGACACCAATGCAGCGTTTCGCTGCCATCAGCTCGGTATCCAGGTCATGGCCAAAGATGCTGACTTTGCCGGCACTCTTGGTGACCAGCGAGGAGAGGATACCGATGGTGGTGGATTTTCCTGCCCCGTTCGGGCCAAGCAGAGCAAAGAAATCACCCTGAGCCACATCCAGATCCACGCCTTTCAGTGCCCGCATACCATTGGGATAGGTCTTCTCAAGCCCGCGAATTGTAATTGCTGCAGTCATACCGCGCCTATAATCCAGGAATCAACCAGTTGATATGGGGCCGGAAACGGTAGTTTCAAGCCATGCAGGAATTACAAAACTGCTACAAATGTGACTCACCAGTCGATTGTGGTCGCAGGAAGCCAGTCGTATGCTTCACGAGACAAAAATAACCACATACTACGGAGACTCTACATGCCGCAACTGCCAGATTCATCGGCATCTGCCAGGGACGACCTTGCCAGTCGCATTACACCACGTTATCGGCGCTGGGCACTTCTCTTATTGGTACTGGCGTACACGTCCAGCCATGTGGATCGCAACATCGTCGGTATCCTGATCGAACCCCTCAAGGCAGATCTATTACTGTCCGACACCCAGCTTGGTTTTCTATCGGGTATTGCCTTCGCCCTGTTCTACGCCACACTCGGCATTCCAATCGCCGTCTGGGCTGACCGCTCCAACCGTCGCAACATCATCGCGTGGGCTATCGCCATCTGGAGCTTGATGACCGCGCTGTGTGGTCTTGCGCAGAACTTCTGGCAATTGGCTGCCGCGCGAATCGGGGTGGGCATAGGTGAAGCAGGTTCCAGCCCGCCTTCCCATTCGATGATTTCGGATCTATACCCAAAAGAACAACGATCCAGCGCCATGGCCTTGTACTCACTGGGTGTGTATTTCGGCATCATGATTGGCTTCCTGATCGGTGGCTTTGTTGCCGATGCCTGGGGCTGGCGAGCAGCGTTCTTCATCGTCGGTATGCCTGGCGTACTGATCGCCTTGCTGGTGCGCTTCACCTTGATCGAGCCACCCCGCGGCTTTGCCGATGGCGTCGCTCCACCACCGCGCGGCAAGGTCAATATCCGGGCCGGCATGGCCGTATTGTGGCGCGTGCGCACCACACGTCACGTTGTGCTCGGGGTCACCCTGACGTCGCTGGTCGGTTACGGCACCATCGTCTGGAACCCGGCCTTCCTGATGCGCAGCCATGGTCTCAGCGCTTCACAGGTTGGCATGCTGCTCGGCCCGCTGATGGGTATCGTTGGCGGCCTGGGCGTCTGGATCGGCGGCCTACTCGCAGACAAGCTGACAGCCATCAATCAAAGCTGGAATGCCTGGATTGTTGGCCTGGCCAAATTACTTGCGATTCCCTTCATCATCGCCTTTTACACCATCGACAACACCTTCTGGGCGCTGGCAGCGTACATCCCCGCGGTGTTTCTGGGTGCCTTCTACCTCGGGCCCAGCTTCGCCATGATCCAGAGCCTGACACCGCTGCGTAGCCGCGCACTGGCCTCTGCTGTGATGCTGTTGATCCTGAACCTGTTCGGTCTGGGCTTCGGTCCACAACTGATCGGTCTGGCCAGCGACCTGATGGGTGGCACCTTCGGTATGGACAGTCTGCGCTACGCACTGATGGCGGCTGCGTTTGTGAATATCTGGGCCTGCCTGCACTACTATCTGGCCGGTCGTACCATCAAGTACGACACTGCTCACATAGGCTCCTGATGCAGAATAGCGGGACAGCCAGCCTGTCCCGCCCCTCGCCCCACTATCCCAACGCCGTATCCAGAAACATCATTGCCGCAAACCCGATCATCAGCCCTATTGTTGCCGGCGTCTGGTGACCATTGCGATGGGTTTCCGGGATCACCTCGTGTGACACCACAAAAATCATCGCACCCGCCGCCAATCCCATGCTTACTGGATAGGCCACAGCGAAGGCGCTGGACATGGTTATTCCGAGCAATGCCCCCAGCGGCTCCATCAATCCCGATGCGGCGGCAACCAATACTGCCTTGCCCATGGACAACCCTGTCGTACGCAGCGCCAGCGCAACCGCCAACCCCTCGGGGATGTCCTGAATGGCAATGGCGGTGGCCAATGGCAGGCCTACGCTCATATCTCCAGCAGCGAAGCCAACCCCAATAGCCATACCTTCGGGGAGATTGTGCAGAGTAATCGCCAACACGAACAACCAGACTCGGCTGATACGCTCGAACTTCGGGCCATGGGCTCCACTGACCTCATGTTCGTGAGGAGTGAAGTGATCCAGCCCGAGCATCAATAACACACCCAGGCCAAGCCCCAGAACAACAGTGGCTGCTGCAGCCATGCTGTTACCGAAAAGCTCCCGCCCCGCTTCCACGCCCGGCAGAATCAGCGAGAAGGCACTGGCCGCCAGCATCATCCCCGCAGCAAAGCCGAGCATGCTGTCCTGGCGTCGCGCAGAGATATCCGACATCACCAATGCGAGGCAGGCTCCCATTACCGTCGCGACAAAGCCGGCAGTGCCCCCCATCAATGCAAGGGTCACCTTAACCGTGTTATCACCGCTGACCGCGCTGACGGCAATCGCCAGCAGCATGAGCAATAGCGCACCGACCAAGCCGGCAAAGATCAGCGGACTACGTTGCGCCTGTTTCAACCAGGAGCTTCGCAGCTCAGCAGCAAGAGAAGAGTGTGTAGACATGTCCAGCCCCCTGAGAATGACTGATGAAAGTCTAACAGCTGGACGCATCGAGTAGGGTGAGGCGTCGCCGCCTCATCCCTCTCACAGAACCGTACGTACGGGCCTCGTATACGGCTCATGCACACATTTATCCCTAAGTTACAGGGACACAGAGTCCTGTTT
>Ga0265293_10004657_pt1 | contig 23960 bp, 19 predicted proteins | sample Munlanlewell138R_FD_192505 | JGI IMG/M metagenome (GOLD analysis project Ga0265293, IMG submission 192505) | Leachate microbial communities from a municipal landfill in Southern Ontario, Canada - Leachate well 138R | ecosystem: Engineered > Solid waste > Landfill > Unclassified | place: Canada... | reverse complement strand
AAACCGCCATGGCCAGCATGTCGACCAGATGGCGGCCGGACAGGGTGCGCGCCTGATCGTCCATCTCCTCCAGCCGCGCGGCGACCAGACGCATCATGTCGACGAACAATGCGCCCGCCCCGCAGGTCGCGTCGAAGCTCAGGGACGCCAGCCGCTCCGGCAGCACGACGCGCGAGCGCAGCACGCTGCCCGGCACCTTCAGCACCCACAGCGCATTGGCCTCGGCATAGGAGAAATCATAGGGAAGATGGCTGCGCTCGACCAGGATCTGGCCGGGCTTGCAATGCGCCTCGCGGCCATCCTGCAGGAAATGCACGTCGGCGCGTTCCGGCACGGTGATCAGGTAGCTTTCGTCGCGCTCATGCAGCAGATGGTGCTTGTGGCGGCGATAGAGCAGGCCGTCCGATGCCAGCCGCGACAGCGACAGCGTGCCGAGGTTCCAGTTGTTGAGGGAGCCGTCGAAGCGGGGCTCGTTCCTGAAGGTCAGGTCGAGCGAGAAATAGGTCTGCGATACGGCTTCGTTCCAGTAACGCTTGCGCGCGGCAGGACTAGCATCGGCGGTGGAATATCTGATGTCCATTCGAACCTCCCATTCCGTGGTCAGGCGCAATATCGCGCCGCCGTCGAACACATTTCCCCGGAACCCCGAGCTATCGTCTCCTGCAATAGTCTCGTCATAGGAATACGCTAGTTTCGCCATGCTGCCGAGTCTTGCATCTGAGTGCACCCAGTCTTGCTTTGGAACGCACCCGCCGGCCTGAACCGGCAGATGCGGACCATGGTTATCCGGCCGCAAAGAACCAGGAGCGCTTTGCGCTGCGCAGACCCGCCGCGTAGATCGCGAACGCGACGACAGCCGTGGCAGGAGCGGAAAAATCCGCATAGCTTCCGCCCGAGACGTGGAGCAGGATGCCGATGGCGGCCGCGCCGAACCATGCGGTGAGGCCAAGCGGATTGAAAGCCGGCACCTGTTCGGACCTGTATTCCACCGTGCCGCCGGAAAGCCGGTCGTAGCGATCGCTGAGAATATGGGCCATGGCGACGGCCACCCATGCGACGACAAATATGCCCTGATAGGCCAGTGCCTGAAGCAGATAGGCGAAGACGTCGGCCAGCATCAGCACATAGACGATGGCGCCGACGGCAATCGCCCAGCCGATCCGGCCGAAGGGCATTTTGCCGAAGGCCGCGACCAGCGCCTCCATGTTCACCGCCGCCAGATAGTAGTTGGCGGTGTTGATGCGGGTCTGGGTGATCCACACGAACGCCAGCCCCCAGATGCCCATCAGCTTGAGAAGCGCCAGCAGCACTGAAATCTCCGTCGCGCCGACATCGGGCACCGTGGCGACCATGAACATGCCGAACAGCCCGCTCACCACGAAGACCATCAGGTAGAAGGGCGTGCCGAAGTTGAAGTAAGCGTGATAGTCCGAATCTTCCTGCCGGCCGAAACGGGCATAGTCGAAGGTGAACATCATCAGCACCCACACGCCCATGTAGGCGACGAAGCAGGACCACCAGCCGGAAGCGGGCGCGCCGCCTTCGGGCCCGAGATTGAGCCATTTGTCGCTGTAGCCATATTCGCCGATGGCGAGCGCCACCGCCACGATCAGGCCAAGAATGTAGAAGGGCAGCAGCACGCCGTTGAACTTGTCGAGCCAGCTCTGGATGCTGCCGAAGATCAGCGGCACGCTGTAGAGCACCACGATCAGCGCCGCCACCGGATAGGCGACGGACGGAAACACCGTGTTGATGCCGACCGCGATCACCGAGCCCTCGAACACCGCATAGTAGATGGCCGTGGCGCAGAAGATGAGCGTGGCGATGCCCGCGCCGACATTGCCGAACAGCACGCGCGAGAACAGGGCGACCGACAGGCCGGTCCTGATCGCATAGCGGCTCAGCACCGCATTGACCGCCGAATAGGCGATCACAGACAGCACCATGCCGATGATGGCATTTTTGCTGCCGAAGCCGAGCGCCAGTGCCGCGCCCACCACGATATAGAACAGGGCGCTGCACACGGCCCACCAGGCCATGGTCAGGCCGAATTTCGGCATGCGCGCATTCGGCGGCACAGCCGTCGTCGAGAAGTCGAGCGTGTCGACCTCTTCCATCGAAATCTTTCCGGACATGGGTTTTTCCCCTCGCAGCGCGAAGCCTCGTCGCGATATGTGCGCTTCCGAGACGTTCCCGAGCCTCGTTGACACGGCCCGCTCCTTCTTGCGGAGCGGACTGCCGGTGTCTTTTGCACCGTGCAGCCGGAAAGCTAGGCCCTGCGTAAAAGCTTGTCTTTGCCGGCAGGGAACGATTGTTTGCACCACAGCGCATATGCGGGTTGCCGAAGCCGTCCGTCACGGGCCATTGAAATCCGGAAATTCTGACGCTATATTGCGTCATAATAATTGGCATTTCAGAATGGAGGCAAGCGGATGGGTCTGGCTCAATATGCCGATGACGGGCTGTTCTCGCCACGCAAGATCGCCAGCGCCTTGCGCACGACGAGCGAGGAGATCGCGCGCACGGCGGGGCTCGGCAAGGATGCGATCCAGCGCAAGGACCGCATTCGTTCGGACAAGACGCAGCGGCGCCTGCGCGAGATGACCGAGATCGTCAACAAGGTCGAGCCCCGGTTCGGCTCGGCGCTGATGGCCTATGCGTGGTACCGGTCGGAACCGCTGGCGGGCTTCTCCGGCCTCACGGCCATGCAGCTTGTGCGCGACGGTCGGGCCGACGAGGTGCTCGACTATATCGACGCGATCGACGCCGGCGTGCACGCTTGAAGCGCCGATGGAGTATCGCGGATCACTCTACCGGGCGCTGAACCCGATCTATGCGCGCGAGCCGTTGTCGGGCCGCGGCGCCGAGCTCTATGGCGGCCGTTTCAACCGCAAGGGAACGCCGGCCCTCTATGCGTCGCTGTCGATCATGACGGCCTTGCGCGAGGCCAATCAGGTCGGCTCGCTGCAACCGACTACCCTCGTCGCCTATGAGGCCGACATCGGGAATGTCTTCGACAGCCGGGACGCCACCGCCCTGCGGGCCGGTGGCATGACCCGCGAAGCCCTTGCCGACGCCACTTGGCGCGACCAGATGAAAACCACCGGCGAAGCCCCGACGCAGGCCTTCGCAGCAAGGCTTCTGACCGCCGGCTACCATGGATTGCTGGTGCGCAGCTTCGCCCATGGCGCGAGCGATGACGACCTCAATCTGGTCCTCTGGCGCTGGGGCGACGCCGCACCCTGCCGGCTCACCCTGATCGACGACGAAGGCCGGCTGTCGCGGTAGAACCATTCCGGGTTCGAATTTAAAGATGCTGACGGCACGGAGCCGGCGATCCGCAACGCAACTGCACAATCAGGGCGGCTGGCCTGAAGAGCATGATGTTTTGGTCCGGGCTCAATGAAAGCGTGCGCGTTGCGGTACAGGGGGTTGCCGTGCAGGGACCGGACCTGCTCGCTACGCTTTCCCTCCCCCGCATGCCAGCTTCCTGTCATCCAAGGAAGCCGGGGATCTGGTCGCGAAGCAGTTCCGAGAAGCTTTTCACCAGCCGTGATTGCCGGCTGGTGCGCAGTTGGAGAAGCCAGACCCGGAAGGATACGCCCGGCTCGAAGGGACGTGCGATGATCCGCTCGGCACCGTACCAGGACATCGTCAGTTCATCGATGATGGATATACCTGTTCCCTCAGCGACGAAGCCGCAGGCAATGTCGGACTGTGTCGTCTGAACATGAAGCCGGCGGTTGACGCCGAGCGTCTCGAAAACCTCATCAATCATCATGCGGGAGGGATCTGTTCCGCCAAGGGAGATGAACGCCTCCCCCTCAAGGTCTTTGGCGTGAATAACGTCGCGATCGCGCAGGCGATGAGTGTGCGGCAGAATGCAGACCGCCCTCAGGGTGCCGACGATGCGTCCCTCCACCTCGTCGCGGTCACTGGGCAGGACCGACAGGGCAAGATCGACTTCACGTCGCGCAATGAGATCCGCGATATTGCGCGACTGGATGGAATCCAGTGTGACATTCACTTCCGGCCGCTCTCGGCAATACTGCGAGATGATCCTCGGCAGAACCTGCCGGCTGATTGCCGGGAAGCCGGCGATGCGCAATGTCCCGTAGGTGTTGTGGCGCAGGCCCTCGGTCAGCCGCTCAAGCATCTTGACCCCCGAATAGACGCGTTCGGTCTCGGCAAAAAGAATGTCCGCCTCGGGAGTGGCTGAAATCTTGCCGTTGTGGCGGCGGAAAAGCTGAATCCCCGCCTGCTTCTCGAAGAGGCGGATCATCTGGCTGACAGCAGGCTGGGAGATGCGAAGCAGCCTGGCCCCACCAACCATGCTGCCAGCGATCATGACGGCCCTGAACGCCTCAAGCTGTTTCAGATTCATGTCGCCCCCCTTTATAAGCGAACCTTATATTTCATACCAATAATAGGATTGGACAGTTCGCAGACTCTGAATGAAACATAGGATCATCCTTACAAACAGGGAAGTTCGTCAGCTTCACCTGTATAAGAAACTCGAATTGGAAAAGGGGAAGCTTATGTCAATCAGGAACAAAACACGCACTTTTTGCCGCGGAATTTCTGCCATGGCGGCGGTGGTTTTCACCGTATCCCTCGGTGCAGTTACGACTGCTTCCGCGCAGGATCAGGATCTCGGCCTGATCAGGGAAGGCGCCATTACAGTCGCGGCAACCGCTTCCTTCCCGCCGATCGTCTCGGTTGACAGCAGCGGTGCCTATGTCGGCATCGACGCCGAGATCATCGAAGCGATTGCGAAGGAACTTGGGCTCAGGGTCGAGTGGGTCAACATCAAGTTCGATGGCATTATTCCGGGCATCAGCGCTGGCCGCTTCGATGTCGGGATGACCGGCATTACCGACACCGTTGAACGCCAGCAGGTCGTCGATTTCGTCAATTACGCCGATGTCGGTTCAGGCATTATCGTCGCCAAAGGCAATCCAAAAGGCGTGAAGGGTATTGATGATATCTGTGGCCTGATCGTTGCTTCGCAGACCGGTGATCTTGCCACAACCTATGCGAAACGACAGTCGGAGAAATGTGTTGCTGAAGGACGGCCTGCCGTCACGGTCAACGAATTTCCTGAAGCCACCCAGTCCATGCTTCAGCTGCGCGGCGGTCGTGCGGACGTGATCATCCATGATTATCCGCTGTCGGCCTACAAGGTCCAGCAATCCGACGGCGTTCTTGATCTTGTCGGCGAGCAGTTCTCCGCTGCCCCTTATGGCATGGCGATCGCAAAGAACCGCGAAGCGCTGGCTCAGGCGCTGATGCGCGGTCTCGATGCCATCATCGCCAGCGGCGAATATGGGCGCATTCTCGAAAAATACGACGTGAGCCAGATCGCGATCGGCAAGGCGACCGTCAACGCGGCAGCCCGTTGACCCGCACCTGAAACGTGGCCCGGTGCCTTCCGGGTCACGCCCTATTTCTCCGGAGCGAATAGCGACAATGATAAAGGATGACTACGAGATCGTCCCCCGACGCCACCCGGGGCGGTGGGTGTTCAGCCTGCTCATCGCACTGCTGGTAGTCCTGCTGGTCTGGCAGGTGGCGCGCAACGAGATATTCCACTTTTCGACGGTGCCGGCCTACATGTTTGATCCACGCATTCTCACGGGTGTCTGGATCACGTTGTACATCACATGCGGTTCCATGCTGATCGGGCTGGTGTTGGGCATCATGCTTGCGGTGATGCGTGTGTCCGACAATCCCGTCATGCGCAGCACGGCCGGCGCGTTCATCTGGTTCTTCCGGGGAACGCCTGTTCTCGTGCAGCTGATCTTCTGGTTCAATATCGGCATTATCTTCCCAAGCATATCGCTGGGCATTCCCGGCGGCCCGGTGATGTTCGACATCTCAACCAATGCGCTGATGACGGCAACCCTTACGGCACTGCTGGGACTGGGCCTCAACGAAGGCGCCTACATGTCCGAGATCGTGCGGGCCGGCATATTGAGTGTCGATCGCGGCCAGCGCGAAGCCGCAAAGGCGCTCGGCATGCCGCCGGGCAGGGTTCTGTCGCGCATCGTGCTTCCGCAGGCGCTTCGCATCATCATCCCGCCGACCGGAAACCAGTTCATTTCGCTGCTCAAGACGTCATCGCTGATCTCGGTGATCGCGGCGGGCGATCTGCTGACCCAGGCCACCCGGATCTACAACGAGAATTTCCGCATCCTCGAACTGCTGGTCGTTGCGAGCCTCTGGTACCTGCTGCTGACCACGGTGTTCAGCATCATCCAGTTCTATATCGAGCGCCGCTATTCGCGTGGTTTTGCTGAAACGCAGGAGCCGCAGGCCCTGCAATCGCTCAGGGATTTCTTCGCCATCATGCTCGGGCGCAGCAGGAACAGGAAAGCCGGAACGCCATGAAAAAGACTGTCGTCGAGGTCCGGAACGTTTCCAAGTCTTTTGGCACGGTCAATGTGCTCAGGAATGTCAGCTTTGATGTTCTGGACGGCGAAGTGGCGTGTATCATCGGTCCTTCCGGAGCCGGAAAATCCACCGCCCTGCGCTGCATAAACCGGCTCGAAACCCAGAGCCGCGGCATGATCTATGTCGACGGCCAGCCAATGGGTTACGAGGAACGCAACGGCCGGTTCCACGAACTGGATGAAACCGCGCTTGCACGCCAGCGTGCCCATATCGGCATGGTTTTCCAGCGCTTCAACCTTTTTCCGCATATGACGGTGCTGGAAAACATTATCGAAGCGCCGGTGATCCTGCGTGTCGCTTCCCGCAAGGAAGCGACCGCGAATGCGCGTGCATTGCTGGCCCGGGTGGGGTTGTCCGCCAAGGAAAATGACTATCCGGCGCAGCTTTCCGGCGGCCAGCAGCAGCGTGTTGCCATCGTTAGGGCACTGGCGATGAAGCCACGCCTGATGCTGTTCGATGAACCGACATCGGCGCTTGATCCGGAACTGGTCGGCGAGGTGCTGGCGGTGATGAAAACGCTGGCCGAAGAAGGGATGACGATGATCCTCGTCACCCACGAGATCGGGTTCGCCCGTGAGGTCGCCGATACCGTGCATTTTATGGTCGACGGCGAAATCGTCGAGAGCGGTGCCGCGCGTTCCATCCTCACCGATCCGAAAGAAGAACGCACCCGTGCATTCCTGAGCAGAGTTATGTGAGATGGCAAACCATAATATCGAGACACCAAACAATCCCTCATATCGCTTTGCCGCGCGCGCGCTGAATTCCAGCCATGCCAGCCATGCCGCAGCAAATGATCTTGTCGAATTGTCGGGAGGCTATGCCTTTCCACGCTGCCTGCCTGATATCAGCATCGAGGCGGGCAAGGCAGCGGCGGCGCACCGAACGGAAACGATGCAATATTCCGACGTCCTTGGTCTGGAAGAGCTTCGCGACCAGATCGTCGACTATGTTGCCGCCGACGGCATCGTCTGCGCGCGCGACAATGTGATGGTCGTCAACGGCGCCAAGCATGGGCTTGATCTTGCCTGCCGGGTTTTCATCGAACCGGGCGACGCCGTCATCGTCACCGCGCCAACTTATATGACCGCGCTCAGCATCCTGCGCACGCATGAGGCTGATTTCTGGGCCATCCCGCAGGACGAGCAGGGAATGCAGGCGGATGTGCTTGAACAAAGGCTCGCGGCCGCTCAGAGCGCGGGAGATAAACTGCCCAAGCTGCTGTTTGACGTTCCTGATTTTCACAACCCGACCGGCATCACCACAAGTCTGGAGAGGCGGCACGAGTTGATCCGTCTCGCCCGGCGTTTCGGCTTCGTGATCATCGAGGACGACCCCTATCGGCGTATCCGCTTCGAGGGCGAGGCGGTGCCGCCCATGAAAAGCCTCGATGAGTCCGGCGTGGTGATTGCGCTGGGTACGGCTTCGAAAATACTGGCGCCAGGCATGCGCATCGGCTGGGTCATTGCCTCCGCGTCGATCATAGAGCGTATGGCCGCGCACAAGGCCGATGGCGGCACCAGTCCGTTCAATCAGCGCATTTTTCTCGAACTCCTCGCCGGTAATCAGGTGGCGCACCACATTGCCGCGATCATTCGCCAGTTGCGCATTCATCGGGACATGATGGTAGACGAACTGCGCCGCCATCTGCCCGAAGCGAGCGTCCATGTTCCGCAGGGCGGATACTTCCTTTGGGTGGAACTACCGGACGACGTCGATGCCGACATGCTGGCCGGTCTTGCGATAAAAAAGGGCGTGAAAACCTATTCGGGTCGCCTGTCCTATCCGCTGGAGCCTTTCAGAAATGCGCTGCGCCTTTGCTATTCCTACGAGGAGCCGGAACGCATCCGGCAGGGCGTCGCGGCTCTGGGAGAGGCATTCGCGTCGCTTCGCACAGGAGAGGTCGACAGTTCGGAACTGGAGGCTCTCGCCGACGCATCGCTAAAACTCCAGACCTTCTGATGCGTGTGAAGACCGCGGAACGGAAAGGGCTCCCGTTCCGCAGTCTGCCTCGTTCACGCGGCCATGCGCCAAACGGCTCGGCAGCCGATGGCCGAAGAACTGCAGGGCGATGTGCCTTAAGACCCTTTTGGTCAAGAATTTTGCTGGACAACGGTCCCCACAGACGAGGAGAGCGCCAGACCCTGTTTCGCGATCAAAACCTGTAATTCAGGCCGATCCTGAAGGTGTGGAAGTCGAGCGCGTTCGACGCGCGGCGGCCCGTTGTGGGGCTGTCCTGATGGTGAACCGGTCCGTAGACATCCGCCTCAAAAGGATCGCAGAAGCCCGGGATCAGGTCACACATCGCATCGCCGAAGATCTCGCGGTTCGGGTTTTCCCTCCACTCCTTGCCGATCACTTCCTGTGTCACGTAGTCCCGGGTCACGCCAGCACGTGCCTTGTCGAACCTGAAGCCCTTTCGCGAAAAGCCGCTGTATGAATAATCGGCATTGATGGACCATCGCTCGTTGAGCGCATATTCCGCACCGCCACCGAACGTATATCCGATGCGCGTGGCCGAATCCTTCTCCACGAAGACCACATCCGTCGTGTCCTGCATGACTTCCTGGATGGCAAACTGATCCCGCCACTGGGTTTCTTTTGCAAAGGCGACGCCGCCCGATCCGTAGAGCATCCACCTGTTGTCAAACGCATAGCCGACGCGACCGCGCAAGGCGGCAGTCCAGTCGATATCGTAGTGGGTATTCGCCTGAAGCCCTTCTCCGGGCAGTCCAACGGAGCTTGTCCAGCTTTCCGTCGTTGCCGCCCCATGCGCTCCATTGAGATAGCTTTTCGTCCAGCCCGCCTCTGCGCCCAGAACCAGCCCGTTGCCAAACTGCCAGTTGTAGCCGGCCTGCACGCCAAAATTCATGCCGTTGAGGTTCAGATCGGCGGATTCCGTTGCCGCTACGTCTGTTGCCGTGCCGTCGAGCGAGGTCGTGCTCCCCCATGTGCGGCCAACACCGGTGCCAAAATGAAACCCGGCATAGGCGCCGGTCCAGTCCACCTTGCCGCCCTTGAGGTCCCGGATGAAGGGCGCTGAGAAATGCGGAAGGGTCTGGTTTCCGCCAAAGGTACCCGTCAGGCCTGCATAAAATGTTCGCCCCGGGCCAGGTTGGCGGACAAGGCTCAGGGGATCGACATAATACTGATCGGTCAGATTCTCGACACGGACGGTTGCCGTGAGACTGTCCGAGACCTTGTATTCGGCGAATACGTCAACCAGCGTGTATGGCTTCCACGACACCAGCGAAATGAACTGCATCGCCCCGGTGGTGGTGACCTGCCCATGGCCGGCAGCGCGGGGGCCGACATGGAGCATGCGGCCGCCAAGCGTCAGGCGGTCATCGAAGAGTTTCTGCGACAGCGACAGGTCGACGGAATATTCCGGTGGGACCTGATTGGTGGCATAGTCGCCATAGAGCGTGGCATTGGCACAGGTTCCGGCCGCATAGCAGAAATCGACGCCGAGATAATAGTTTGCGTTCAGCTCTGCCGTGAAGCCGCCGTTCTCGTAACGGCCGGTCAGTTCGATGCCGGAAAATTTCGCGCGGTCGATGTTGTGCACATACATGCCGACATTTTGCGTGCCGCCAAGCGTGCCGTATTCGCGCGAAATGTAATCCTTCACATCCCAGTTGAAATAGCCAAGCTTGAGCATGGCGCTGTCGCCGGAGGACAGAAGGCCGTCCGTTGTAAAGTTCGCGCCAACGTCCCAGCTGTTGTTGCGCTCGGGGCTGAGATTTCCCGTGGGCACAACGAAAGTTCCGCCTGCCTCCACGATGCTCGGCATGCGCATCGCGCTGGCATAATTCACATAAAGCTGGACGCCGCGGAGAGGCTCAAGCGTCAGGCCGACAGATGGGGTGAAGCCACCATCGTTGCGTTTGCGCGATGCACCGTGATCGATGATGGGAACCTTGCGATCATCCGACCAGTAGTGCGAATAGCGCATTCCGGCATTCACCGTCAGCCAGTCGAGCGGTTTGTAAGCGAGGCGGGCATATGCTCCGGCCTCCTGCCTTGCGGCGTCGCGGATGACCGACCCGCGGCTGCCTTGCCCGGGAACCATCACGAGAGCATGTTTTGTCGGGCTGGTGTCCTCGGCGGTGTAGGAAAGACCGTATGAAAGATCGAGCGAGCCATATCCGGCAAGATCGAAACGCGACGTGTTGGCGACATCCCCGCCCCACAGAAGCGAGTCGGAGCCTGCGCGGAAGTCGGTTGGCAGGCCCAGATCTTCCGGTTTGTTTTTGCCCTGGTCCCGCGGTGCGTAGCGCTGCCGCAGATGCGACACCCAGCCATTCACCGTCAGGTCGATGAGTTCGTTGTCCGCCGGCTGCCAGCGATACCGCAATGTGCCGGTATCGAGCCCCACCCCCGTGGTCAGGCGCTGTTGCACCGGCTGGATACGTTCGGTGCTTAACAGGGATGCCAGCAGGTCTCCGCCCTCGCTGCGGAAACCTGTATAGCCAAGATGCAGCGTTTGCTCGTTCTCCAGAAGCAACGTGGCTTTGGCCAGCCACGACTGCGTTTCGAGCTGCGTGTTCAGCACTTCCTCGCCGGGCCGGTAGTTGGTTATTCCTTCATTCTGATAGTAATTCTCCCAGGAGCGATCATCACAGATGCCTCCGGAATAGCAGTATGGCCGGGGCCCGAGATTGACCGGCGAGGCTGCCGGCCCGTTCCTGCCCGCATGATAGTTGCCCTGCTTTCGATATGCATATCCGGCCAGCAGGTCATAGTTCTCATTCTTTGTTGCGGCCACGATGCTGCCTGAGCCGCTGCTGGGCTGCAAAAGTCCCGGACGATCCAGACCCTGACCGGAGGCGACAGGCACCTTCGGCTCCAGCCATGGAACGATGGGCCACGCATAGCCGCCAACCGCCCCCTGCTCCGGCTTCGATGTGTTGGTGCCGAAACCGCCTTTGACGCGTACCCCCCAGGTGTCGCCGGGCCTGACGATGTCGTCGGCAGTCAAAGTGCGCAAAGCCACGCTGCCGGCGATGCCGCGCGATGAAACGTCCGCGCCCCTGATGACATCCACGCCGGCGATCAGGTCGGGGTCAAGAAAGGTGCGATTGGAAATGCCCTGATAGCCCTGACTGATCTGAAGCGCGTTCTCGGCGCCATCCACGCTGACCTGAACACGCCCCATCCCCTGCATGCCGCGGATGTTGACGTCGACGGAACCGGCGCCGTTGCGCGCCTCGCCTGACAGCACGCCCGGCGTGCCACGAAATATGTCGGCCGGGCTCGATCCCCGGAAGCGTTCGATGCGCTCGGCCGGAATGTGGCTCGCTGCGGCAGCCGTCTCGAACGGCGTGTAGACCGTGCTCGCACCGCCGCCCTGTATGTTGATGGTGTTGAGCACTGTCGAGCCGTCTGGTGGCGGAGTGCCGGCGGCGGGTGTTGCGTGGGCAGCGGAGACGCGATCCTGCAAGACGATCGAACGGGGACCCGAAACACGATAACTCACATCCGTTCCGGCAAGCAGGCGCGACACCGCCTGTTGCGGCGTCATGCTGCCGCTGAGTGGGGCACTGGTGCCGGACAGGTCGAAGGCATAAGCGATACGCCAGCCGGAAACCTTCCCCACATCGGCCAGAGCGGAAGCCAGCGGCTTTGCCGGAATGTCGAACTGATAGGCTTGTTCACTCGACGAGGCCTGAGCATGGGCGAGCCCCGGGCAGCCCTGCATTGCCGCCAGTGCTGCGGTGCTGCAAAGCAGGAGCGCAGCGACATTCCTGATACGATTCTTGTGGTTCGACCCCGACATCACGACTCCCCGAGCGAGCGGGGACATCCGTCATCCCCTACCCTTAAAACGAATGACGGAGGCAAGACCTCATGGTCGGGTCAAAAAATCCTGAGAAAAAAGCGCGACTTTAAAACATGAGGGTTACGAGAGGCAGCGCGCGGACGACGGTCGCATCCACCGCAGCCGCGATCGTGTCGAGCGACCCGTCTACATCGTCCAGCGAAAACGTGCCGGAAATCCGCCTGCCGGAAACGCTTCCTCTCACGAGAAGCCGCTGTGAGGTGTGCCGGCCGAGCGCGGCAATGACATCGGAAACCGGTACCTGACGAACGACCAGCCGCCCCGACAACCAGGCGAGTGAGGCGTCGAGGTCGGCTTCTTCCACTGTGCCTCCGGCCCCGGAGGTGACCGCTATCTGTTGCCCCGGCGTCAGATGATGGGACGTCCGGTCATGGGCGCCCCTCACCGCAACCTCGCCGTGCTCGACCGCCACCGTCGTCCGGCCGGACTTGCGGTCGACATTGAAACCCGTCCCGACCACCCGTATCTGGTCGCCATCGACATCGACAGTGAAGGCCGGCGTGCTGCCTGGCGTGACCTCGAAGAAAGCCTCTCCGCGCAGCAGGCGCACATGCCGGCGCGTGGTATCGAAGTCGAAGGCAATCGCCGTATCGGCCCCTACCCTTGCCACGGAGCCGTCCGGGAGCCTCACCGGCATCACATAGGCGTGTCCCGAGACGACATCGGCCTGCAGGTCTTCCAGAAAATGGGGATTGACCACCCAGACCGCGAACACGGCGACCGCGCCTGCACAGGTCGCCGTCAGCCATGCCTTAGGCGACATCATTTGCCGGGCCACCACGCCGCGCGGAGGTGAGGAGGCCGCGGCCTGTTGCGCTGGTTTCTCCAGGCGCGCCCAAAGCACCCGCATTTCATCCCAGGCCAACCGGTTGGCGGGATCGACATTCAGCCAGTGCTCCAGTTCGCGACGCTCATCAGGCGTGAGCGAGCCGCCGGTCTGCTTCGCCAGCCACAGTGCAGCGATATCCCTTTGTTCATCAGTCGTATTACGGCTTGGCGGCATCCATCCCCCTGGCTCGACCTCTCTTATCGTTCCACGGCATATCCCAGCTGGCCAATGGATAAACGAGCCTTTTAATCTGATAACGTCCGAGGAAAAAATCCTCACAGATGAAAAACCATTCGCCTCAGCCAGGTCGGTCGGACAGCGCCTTCTGACAATGGCGCATGGCGCGGGCAACATGCTTTTCGACCGAGCTCACGGAAATGCCGTATCGTTTGCCGATGTCGGCATTCGACATGCCGTGAACCCGGCGCAACAGGAAAATATCCCGTGTCATGCGTCCCAGCTCCATGAGCTTTTGATCAAGCTCCAGAAGCGCCTGACGGCCCGCAACTATCGAATCCGGTGTCGGAACATCGCAGGCAAGTTGCTCCGGCATTATGCGTCGAAGGAGTTCCTGTCGGCGCTTCTGCGTCCTCACATGGTCGATCGTCGCATTTCGGGCCGACACATACAGGATCCTGACGCTTTCTTCGTGAGTTCTTTCCTGATCGCTGTTCAGCACTCGTGAAAATACATCCTGCACGATATCGGACGCCACTTCCCGATCACCAGTGGATCGCGTCACCAGAGATTCCAGCTTTTGCCGATGTTGCTCGAAAAGACGCGCCAGACGCTGGCTCCAGCCGGTCATTCGTCTGCTTCTTTCAAAAGGCCAGGCATGAGACACCGACTGGTTCCCCGCTTTCAGAAGCGGATCGGATGATAAAAGTTGTGTTTCTTAATCATGTTTAGGAAGGGACCACAATCGGTATGAATCTCAACGTCAGGACAGATCCGGTCCATGGATGCGGGCTTGAGCGGATTCCGGTCTTTGGCGGGGCAGTCCATGCAGCCTCTCCATCGCGACGATCGGATTTTGGCATGCGCAGACAAGCGACTGGTTAGAGACTTCCATCTGCTGAGGATGAGATGGCCTGTTCAACAGATGCCACCGACGATGGCGGAACAGGACGGGCTGACATGACGCGATACTCTTCCAGAAAAGGACTCGCTGCGAAGAGAGCGTTCAGTCCGTTGCGCGGGCTGCGGCTGCGCACCTTCCGGCAAGGAGGCGGCCACACACAACCCTCAGCTTTTCCGGCTTCCATGAACTGCCAGTCGTGCCAGCAGGATCGCTGCCAGGATGGCCGCCGCAACATTGTAGCTCATGCCGGAGACGAAGGCCGAGGCGTAGCGCGCGGCCTGTAACTCGGCACCCTCCCCGAGCACTGCACCGAAAAGGATGCCGGCGAGGGCCACGCCGAGCGCCGCGCCGACCTGCTGGAGGGTGGAGATGACGCCCGAGGCCATTCCGGCCTGACCTTCCTCCACGAAGCCAAGCACGAGGTTGAGCAGAGGCGTCATGATCATCGCCTGCGCCCCGCCGATAACGATCAGCACCGGGATAAGATGCGCCACCACAAGATCTGCGCCGGCAATCCACACCTGCCCTACCAGCACTCCGAGTGAGGCCGCATATACCAGCGCGCCCAGAGCAATGGCAGGCGTGCCGAAACGTGCGACAAGGCGCGGAGCGCTGAGCGAGAGGATGACGAAAGCGATGGAGCAGGGCACGAAGGCGCTGCCTGCATCGAAGGGGCTGAGGCCAAAACCCGTCTGCACCAGTAGCGCGAAGCAGAGAAAGAAGGATGAGGCCGTCGAATAGATCAGGAGCACCAACAGTCCGCCCTGGGCAAAGCGGGGCCGACGCATCAGCGCCATGTCGACGAGAGGCTGATGGCCGGCTTTGCGGCGACGTTCCTGATGGCGATAGAAGGTGGTGAGCAGGAGTGCAGCCCCGGCAAGCGACAGGAAACTCCAGAGCTGCCAGCCATGTGTCGGAGCCTCGACCAGCGGCACGAGAAGCATCGTCAGCCCGAGGGTAACCAACGCCACACCCGGCCAGTCGAGCGCCGGACGTTCAGGCGAACGCGTCTCCGGTATGAGCCGCGCCATCAGGATTGCGAATATTCCGACAGGCACGTTGATGAGGAAGATCGTGCGCCATCCAAGATCGAAGATGTTGGCTTCAACCAGAAAGCCACCGACGATTTGTCCAGCAATGGCGGCAAGCCCGAGCGTCATGCCGAGAAAGCCGAAGGCGCGGCGGCTGTCCTCGCCGGAAAAATTCACCCGGATCGAGGCATAAACCTGCGGGAAGAGCAACGCCGCCGCCAACCCCTGCAATACGCGCGCGCCGATCAGGATTTCCACGGTTGGAGCAATCCCGCAAAAAAGCGATGCGACTGTGAATCCGGCCATGCCGAGAATGAACAGCCTCCGCCGCCCATGGAGATCGCCAAGCCGCCCGCCTGTAACCAGCAGGACGCCGAAGGCCAGTTCGTAACCCGCCACGATGAACCCGATCTGCGACAGGCTCGCTCCGAGCTCGGCCTGCATGGAAGGGATCGCGACATTGACCACGAAAAGATCGAAAATCGTCACGAACCCGGCCAGCAGCAGAATGAACAGGCCAGGCCATGGCGGCCGCCGGACAGCTTCGGGAGGAATGTGGGAAAGGTGTTCGGTGGTGCAGGCCTCGGAACTCATCTGGCGTCCTCGTGTGTTGACGCACCAGCGATTCCACGGACATTATCCTTTTACAATTTAACTGCTTATGCTGTTGCTTTTTGTAATGGGCGAACCGATGCGCACCCTTGAGCGAACCCGACCAGAGCTTGCCGATTTCCTGCGCACGCGCCGGGAGCGGCTGTTACCGGAAGACGTTGGCCTTCCATCCGGCAAGCGTCGGCGAACACCCGGGCTGCGGAGGGAGGAAGTTGCCGCCCTCGCAGGTGTCGGACTGACCTGGTACACATGGCTTGAGCAAGGCCGCGAGATTGGGGTTTCCGCCGATTTCCTCGACAATCTTGCCCGCGTGCTCAAACTCGATGCCGCCGAACGAAGGCATCTGTTTCTGCTCGCCCACGAGCGTCCGCCGGCAGAACCCGGCAAGACGTTCTGCATCGTGCCGGCACTCGCCGCCCGATTGGTGGAAGACCTTGCCCCCCACGCCGCCTATATCATTAACCTGCGCTGGGACGTTCTGGCTTTCAATGATCCCGCCGACTCGCTGTTCGGGTTCACTGGCCATGAACCCGAACAGCGAAACATGCTACGGCTGCTTTTTACCAATCCCGCGCTGCGCGATGCCATCGTTGACTGGGAAGAACAGGCGCCGGCAATGCTGGCGAGCTTCCGCCGTGATTTCGCCGCCGCACGGGAAGATGCCGATGCCGGAAGGCTGGTGGCGGAACTGGAGGCGGTTTCGCGCGCGTTCAAAAGCTGGTGGCGCAGTCAGGACGTCCATGCGCCTTGCACCGGCACCCGGGTGATCCGTGTCGGGGGGAAGCCCATGGAGTTTGAGCACACATCGCTTACCGTTGATGGCGGACAGCATCTGCGCCTCGTCGTCTACGCGCAAAAACGCTGACCACGCTGCATGTAGGCAAGCATGAACGACCTGGCTCTGGATCGAAATGATGGGGCTGCATGGTCTTCACTCTGCCGCGCCTTCGATGATCGCAGTTTCGACAGCCCGTTTGCCGGGAAGCTGTCCGTTCAGCACCATGTATGCGATGAGGCCGATCACCAGCCCCCAGAACGCGCCTCCGACGCCGAGCATGTTGATGTTGGCGGCCGAGGCGAGGAAGGTAATGAGCGCCGCTTCGCGCGATGCCGGTTCTGCCATGGCCCCCGCGAGGCTGCCGCCAATGGTGCCGAGCAGCGCGAGGCCCGCGAGCGTGGTGATGAACGTGGCGGGGAACGCCATGAATACCGCCGCAAGGGTCACGCCGAACACGCCGACCAGCACATAGAAGCAGCCTGCCGCAATACCGGCGATCCACCGCTTCGACGGATCTTCGTGCGCTTCGCGGCCTGTGGCGATGGCGGCCGTGATGGCGGCGATGTTGAACGCATGGGAGCCGAAAGGGGCCATGACAAGCGAGCCAAGGCCGGTCACGGTCACGATGGGGTTGGCGCTCGTCCTGAACCCGTCATTCCGAAGCACAAGCATACCCGGCATATACTGGCCGGTCAGTGTGATGAGGAACAAGGGCAGCGCCACGCTCAATGCCGCGTTCAGCGTGAACTGCGGCATGGTGAAGATCGGCATGGCGAACTTCAATTGCAGGCCCGACAGATCGACGCGATCCTGCCAGAGCAGAAACGCAAGACCGATTACGAGGATGCCGACCACGGCATAACGCGCGGAAATGCGCTTGAGCAACACATAGGCGAGGATCAGCAGACCGACCAGCACCGGATCGACGCTCGCGCCACCAAAGGCCCCGATTCCGAATTGCAGCAATATGCCCGCAAGCAGGCCCGAGGCGATGCCGGGCGGAATCAATCGAATGACTTTCTCGAAATACCCCGACATGCCGAGCAGAACGAAGGCAACGGCAGAGAGGATGTAAGCCCCGACCGCTTCCGCATAAGACGTGGTGGCAAGCGCCGTGACAAGAAAGGCGGCAGCCGGTGTTGACCAGGCCGTGATGATCGGCTCCCGGTAGCGCCAGCTCAGGAACAGCCCGGTCAGCCCGACACCAATCGAGACCGACCATACCCAGGATGCCGTCAGTTCCGGGCTAAGGCCCGCAACCCGTGCGGCCTGGAAAACCAGAATGAACGTCCCGCCATAGTTGACGATGACGGAGATCAGCCCGGCGACGATGGGATGGGTAAGATCATTCAGCCGGATAGGCGATGGTGACGAACTGGACGACATGGTTCCGAGCATTCTCCGGAGACAGGGCACGAGGCCGCGAACATGCCTTGACATTTAGCCGGTCAATGGCCTGATGTTCCCTGCCAATTCTTTCAGGAGGATCAGACCATTTGTTCAGGCATTCGCAGCTCGAATCCGTGAAGGCATGGCTCGCACATCCTGCGCATGCGGCGATGCCGCTCTATGCGCGGATACAGCGGGCGATCCGGCAACTGATCCTTGACGGCACGCCTGGTCCCGGAAAGCCGCTCCCGGCCTCGCGCGCGCTTGCGGCATCGCTGGGCGTTTCACGCGACACGATAGAAGCCGCCTATGCGCAGCTTCATGCCGAGGGCTTCATTGAACGGCGTGTCGGCAGCGGCAGCTTCGTGGCGGAAATGACGGAGTTCGCGCCCGTACACCGGCGCTCCAGGCGCGACGCCCTCATGCGCAATCAGGCCCCGAACCTTAGTAAGCGCGGCGACACCATGTTCCGCAGTGGTGGTGTGCGTGAGATGTTGATACCACGACCCTTCGCGCCGGGGGTGCCGGACACGCGCAGCTTTCCACTACCGCTTTGGGAACGGCTGGAGCGGCAGGTATTGAAAGAAGTCGGCACATTGGCGCTGCTGCATGGCGACCCGCAGGGCGCCGAGCCGCTGCGTCGGGCTATCGCCGATTATGTGAATCTCGAGCGCGGGGCACGCGCCACGGCCGACCGCGTGCTGGTGCTGACCAGTTCGCAACAGGCGATGACGCTCTGCGCAAACATGCTTCTCGATCCCGGCGAGCGGATATTCATCGAAGACCCGGCCTACTACGGCGCGCGCAAGGCGTTCGACGCCGCTGGTCTGGAATCGGTGCCGATCCGCGTGGACAGCCAGGGCGTCACGGTCGAACCGATCCTGAGCGATCCGCATCGGGCCAGGGCAATTTTCCTCACGCCCTCGCACCAGTTTCCGACCGGCGCAACGCTGGCGCTCGATCGCCGGCTGGCGCTGATCGAATGGGCCGCCCGGCATCAGGCATGGATCATTGAGGACGATTACGACAGCGAGTTCCATTATACAGGCAAGCCGACCGCGTGTGTGCAGGGCCTCGATCCGCATGACCGGACCATCTATATCGGCACCTTCACCAAATCCCTCTTTCCGGGCTTGCGGATTGGTTACGTCGTGTTGCCGCCGCAACTGGTGAACCCGATGACGGTCGCCCGCACATTGCTTGACGGCCACACGGCATCCATAGCGCAACTGACGCTGGCGCGGTTCATGGAAGGCGGGCATTTCGGAGCGCATGTTCGCGCCCTGCGCGGCATCTATGCGCAACGGCTTGAGGTGCTTTCCGGCCTGGTCAGCAAACACCTTTCCGATTTTGTCGAACCCCGTATCCCCGTCGGCGGCTTGCAAATGCCGTGCCTTCTTACCTGCGACATTCCCGAGCGCGCTGCTATCGATGTGGCTCGACGTGTCGGCGTCGAACTGTTGGGACTGTCCGCCCTTCATGCCGCTGGTGACGGCAAAGCCGGCTTCCTGATGGGCTTCGCCGCCTACACGCCAGCAGAGATTGAAGTTGCCGTCAGGAAACTGGCGAGCGCCCTGCGGATGGTGAAGACGCCCACCTAAATGGTCTGGTCATGTTTTCTGGATTGGTGGGAACTGGCAGTCCATATTCGTGATAGGTGCAGGCTGGAAAACAGTTTTGGAGATAAAACATGGTAGCCGGCCCCGACGCCACGAAATCAGCTGTCGCCATCCGGCATATCCAGTTTGAAGACCTCGGGCTTTTCGAGCCAGTGCTGACGGCGGCCGGATACAAGGTTACTTATCTCGATCTGGATGGCGACGGCCTTTCAACGCTGGACGCGCTGGAGCCTGATCTTTTGATTGTCCTCGGCGGGCCTGTCGGCGTCTATGAAGCCGAAGCCTATCCCTGGCTTGCCGAGGAACGCCGGATACTCACGGTTCGGCTTGCAAAGGATCGTCCGACGCTCGGCATTTGCCTTGGGGCGCAACAGATCGCCGCGACACTTGGTGCCGAAGTTGCGCCTATGGGACACAAGGAAATCGGCTTTGGCCCCATTTCGCTGACGAATGCCGGACGGGTCGGGCCGCTCCGGCATCTGGAAGGCATCCCTGTGCTACACTGGCATGGGGATGCCTTCCGTATCCCGGATGGAGCAGCGAACCTTGGAACGACAGGATTATGCGCCACCCAAGGCTTCTCCATCGGCCAGAACATATTGGCTTTGCAATTTCATCCCGAGGTGGATGCCAGCGCCGGGATAGAACGCTGGCTGACAGGGCATGCGGCCGAACTGGCGGCATCGGGTATCGATCCACGCGAGTTGAGGGCGCAGGCACAGAGCATCCCTGCAGACATGCGCGTGCCCGCGCAAAAGATGATGGAGGAATGGCTCTCCAGCATTGTCTGATTGATCCACCCTGCGTCCAGGCGGCTCAATTGGTCTGGATATGATCCCATAAGTGGATGGATATATCGGACCACTCTCATGATAGGGACCGGCAGGCCGGATGCTGCATGATCTCCATGTGGTGAGCCAATCCCTGCTGAAACCTGGAAGGAGATCAGCGATGGCAACACCGACAGCCGAACCCCTGCACCAACCCCTTGCGGAAGGAAGCGTTGGAAACATCGGTCTGTCGGGTGGCGACCGCCCCGTACTCGCGGCCATTGTCGACGAACGGGACCGCCAGCGCAATTGCATCGAGCTTATTGCCTCTAAGAATTTCGTCAGCCCTGCCGTTCTGGAAGCGCGAGGCTCCATCCTTACGAACAAATATGCCGAAGGCTATCCGCAGCGGCGCTATTATGGCGGCTGCGTCAATGGCGATGTGACCGAAGACCTCGCCATCGAACGCCTGAACCAGCTTTTCGGCAGCACGTATACGAATGTGCGGCCACACTCCGGCAGCCAGGCGGCAATCCTCGCGCTGCTGACGCCCGGCAATACAATCCTCAGCGTCGGCCTCGACCTCAAGGCGGGCGGCCATCTTGCGCATCGCGCTGCCGTCAACCTGTCGGGCCGATGGTTCAGTGTCGTCAGCTATGGCATGGACCCCGAAAGCCATCTGATCGACATGGATCAGGTGGCAGAACTGGCGCGGACGCATCGCCCGAAATTGTTGATCGCTGGCGGATCGGCCTATCCGCGCACTCTGGATTTCGCCCGTTTCCGACAGATCGCGGACGACACGGGCGCGGTCCTGATCGTCGACATGGCGCATCTCGCGGGTCTGGTGGCTGGCGACGCCTATCCGTCGCCGATACCCTTTGCCGATGTCGTCACCTCGACCACCCATGAGAAGCTGCGCGAGCCGCGCGGCGGGTTTGCGAAGAAGAGCAATTCTGCGACCTTTCCCGGCTTGCAAAGCGGCCGGCTCATGCACGTTATCGCGGCGAAGGCCGTGGCCTTCGGTGAGACGCTTCACCCCTCGTCCAGAACCTGTTCGCGGGCCGTCGTCGGGTATTGCCGCGTCCTCGCGCAAGCACTCACCGATAGCGGATTGGCGATGACCACAGGCGGCATGGAAAGTCATCTTGCGCTGGTCGATCTGCGTCCTCTCGGCGTCACCGGCAACATCGCCGAAAAGGCGCTGGAACCGGTCGGCATCACGCTGATCAAGAACGCCATGCCGAACGATCCCGAGAAACCCATGGTGACATCAGGCATCCGGGTGGGCAGCGCAGCAGGAACTTCAAGCGGCTTCGGTGTGGACGAGTATCGGCAGATCGCCGCTCCGATGCTCGACACGCCCCGCGCCCTTCGCGGTGGAACTGCCCGAAGCCGAGCGAGAACGAATTGGTGGGCTAGTGCGCGGCCTCGCCGGTCGCTTTCCGCGGCCCTGCTGACTGCCATGATACGGGAGCCTGTTCGGATATGACAGTATCGTCGAACGTCGATCTTTCATCGGAAGACATAGCGCGCTTCGGGAACGATCCCGCTCGCGCCTTTGCCACCAACCTGCAAAATGTACAGGAACGCATTGCCGCCGCCTGCCTTCGCAGCGGGCGCCAACCAGAAGATGTGCGGCTTCTGCCCGTCACCAAGACGGTTCCCGCCCATATCCTGCGCTTCGCCTTTGCGGCGGGCATCTCCGATTTCGGGGAAAACAAGCTGCAGGAGGCGCGCGACAAGCAGGCGGTGCTTGGCGACCTTGCTATCCGCTGGAGCATCATCGGCCACCTCCAAACCAACAAAGTGAAATATCTTGTCCGCCTCGCATCTGAGTTCCACGCTCTCGATAGTTTCCGGCTGGCGGAGGAACTGAATCGCCGCCTCGATGCACAAGGGCGCGATCTTGACGTGTTCGTGCAGGTGAACACCTCCGGCGAGGCCAGCAAATACGGCTTGCACCCTGACGATCTGACCGCTTTCGTGGAACGCTTGCCGGAGTATCCCCGGCTGAAACCCCGCGGCCTGATGACGCTGGCCGTTTTTAGCGCGGATACCGAACGGGTGCGACCCTGCTTCCGCTTGCTGCGCACTCTGCGCGACCGGGCCATCGCCGTTCATTCCGGCCTGACGCAGCTATCCATGGGCATGTCAGGGGATTATGAGGTTGCCATCGAAGAAGGTGCTGATGTCGTTCGTGTCGGCCAGGCCATATTCGGCCCGCGTCCGACCGATGATGCCTTCTACTGGCCCGGCACAATTCCGCCCTCATAGCCTGATGCCCCTCTGCCGCGATCCCGAACCACCCTGCACGACGCTCGCGATCTCACGGCCGAGTTGGCGCTCGATGACAGCTCGCCACGCGACAAGGATGAATTCGTAACTCGTTTCCAAATGGCGCACTTGCCGCTGGATAGCTGCACGGTGCCGTCCCCTGACGCGCCGACATGCTTCATCTGAAGCCTTTACACCCCTTGACCGAGGATGCCCGCTAGCGTTTTTTCAATCGTCCACATCCATCAATGTGCATGTTGAATCATCCGCAAACGGCGCAGTCACATCACAATGGATTCATCGATCGCAGGACGTGCTCCAGATCTGATTATTGAAGACTTTGCCGGCCTTCAAATCGGCTGCGCGGGATCCCGAAGACGATGGCGATCTCGGGCGTTGAAAGTGCTTGTCGCGTCGCCGGGCCAGGTCGCAATCTCGCGATTGCTACTCGGGACCAAAAGTCGAGCTTACAGCTCCGCGCTTCGCGGTCACCGGTCTCTATCCTGCAGGCAAATTATGAGCATCCCAGGCCGCCCTTCAACCTCAGCGCCAACGTGGAACACGATGTTTCGAAAATCAGCATGACCTTTGCCACGTTGTAAGGGACGCACAGGCTGGCAGTTGGGCAGACTATGTGGGCGACGCAGATGACATGCTCACGATCAAATCCCTTCTCAGAAGAGCAAATCATACGCGCTATTACACCACCAATACCGACATAAACCGCACATCCAGTCGTAACTACATAATGTCCGATAATGTTGCCTTATCGCTCCTTATGCCGCACAGTGCAAAATTGGCGCGCACGGCGGGCAGAAGCGCGAAGATGCGGGCTTGCCAGCCGCAGCGCGACGCAGGAAACACTGTTGGCGGGACGGATTCGCCTTTTCGCCACGTCATGGAGCTCGAATCGCAATGCCTGACACCGATCTGCCCGACATCGTCGATCTGGTCCGCACCATGGGGTCCGGCGCGGAAAACGCGGCTGAAGAGGGTGTGGCCGCCGAACAGGAGCAGGATATGGCGCGGAATGCTGCCGCAATGCACGACGGCGACGCGGCAGACGGCGTTTCCGGGCAGCAGGCGAGCACGGCAGCAGAAAACCGGCAGCAGGAGCAGGCGGTCGACCATTCAGGGCAGGATCGGGCCCGTCTGGGTGGGGACAGCCCGAGTGGGAACAGTCTTGGTGGGGCGAGTCCGGGGCGCGCCGATTTGGAACATGATAGCCCCGATCAAGGCGGGCAGGAGCAGGCCGGCACGCCTTCCGTGCCGGAAATGC
>Ga0265293_10004656_pt1 | contig 23971 bp, 22 predicted proteins | sample Munlanlewell138R_FD_192505 | JGI IMG/M metagenome (GOLD analysis project Ga0265293, IMG submission 192505) | Leachate microbial communities from a municipal landfill in Southern Ontario, Canada - Leachate well 138R | ecosystem: Engineered > Solid waste > Landfill > Unclassified | place: Canada... | reverse complement strand
TTAATAATACCCCCGTAAATCAAATCAAAAACTTAAATCAAATGATTACTATAATGAGACAAGATACTATGTTGCTTCAAGAAAGCTTAAGAAATAATCTTACAATGTACCAAGATATTCCAGATGAAAAGCTCATTAATGTTTTATTCAAAATAGGTTTAGATAAATATGCTAATCATAGAGCTCTAGATATGTTAATCCATGAAGGGGGTACCAACCTTTCAGGAGGTGAAAAAAGAAGGATTACTCTGGCTAGAAGTATTCTTAGAGAAACTCCAATATTAGTTTTGGATGAACCATTAGCTAATCTTGATGAAGAAAATGCTAAATCAATTGAATCACAATTATTGGCCATTAAAGATAGAACTTTGATTATCATTTCCCACCAGTTTAGTTCTACAAATAGTGGAAAGCTAGATGGAATAATAGAATTTAGTTAATAGAAGGCCCATAGCAGGAATGTATTTCTTGCTATGGAGTTGAACCCAAAAAGTTACTTATCTGTTACATCTAAAAAATGAAAAAGCAAGAAATATTTTATAATTTCTTGTCCTATAATATGTTACCGGCAATCGGACTTGAACCGATACGGGGTTGCCCCCAATAGATTTTGAATCTATCGTGTCTACCATTCCACCACGCCGGCAAATTTACTGTAACGTAGAATACAACATCAACTTAAAAATAACAATATCCTATTTTAAATAGCGCTCAATCATTAACAGATGCTCTTCGTAGCTGTTTGTGAGGTGTAAATTACCCTCTTTGTCATGAATATAAAAAAGCCATGGACCTTCCACTGGGTTAAATGCAGCATCAATTGATGCAATGGACAAAGAGCAGATTGGAGTTGGAGGAAGATCCGTTGCAATACGGGTATTGAAAGGATTGTTGCTAGAAAGCTCTTTAGTAGTTAATTCTCTGTTCCAGGCATCTAAGCTGTATCTTAAAGAAGCATCAATTCCAATTGGCATATTTAAATTTAAGCGGTTGTAAATTACCTGTGAGATTTTACCCATTTGAAGCACATCGTTTGTTTCACCTTGAATTAAAGAGGCTATTTTTATCACATCAGATAACGAAAGGTCTAATTTTTCTAGTTGCCCAAGATAAGGGGCAACAGCCTCATTTAGCTTCTCTTGGGATTGTGATGCTAATTGATAAGCACTAGTAATTGTGTAAGTGCCGCTAAGAAACCACCCTTCACTAAAACTAAGACCATTTTTAGTAGCAATGTCACCAGTTGCTTCTATAAACTCCCCCTCTTTTGAAATATTTAGCTCTACTAATCTTTGATCAACCTTTTTAATAGTGTCACCAGGGTATATTGTAACTACCCTTTCAACCAATCTTTGAGGCCCGGTAACTAAAATATTTGTTACCTCCTGTTCATCCATTCCAACAGTAAAATAGTAACTACCTGCTTGTAAGCGAGTTGAATTGCCACTAAGTTCTAAATACCTTTCAAACCCTTTAGCATTTAACACTACCCCCTCTTTTTCTAAGAGGTTTGCTATTTGACGAGCCGAAGATCCTTTTTCTATCTCAACTTCAACTATTTTAGCACCACTAAGATCCAATGAGGGTTTTGGGAAATCATTTAAAACAAAAAATAAAAACAAAAGGGCTATTAGAATAACTATAGAGGCAGCAACAACTGTGGGGTGTGGAGGGGTAAAGCTAATTTTCTTTTTACCACCTTGCTCTTTAGAGTTGCGCTTTTTTGCAGATTCATTTGCTTTAGTAGAGTATTCTCTTTTTTTAGCCAAAGTTTACCCCTTTTGTTCCAAGCTCTTTTTTAAAGCCTCTTTTAGCTTTCCAATCTCTTCTCTATTTTTCTTAATCTCATCTTTAATTTGATCTATTTGACGATTATATTGATCTATTGATTTTTGTATATGTTCAATTCTTTGTTGATCTTGTTCAATAAAGTAAAGAAGCTGCCCTATCTCACTTTCCAGAAGTAACTCTTGTTGCTGCTTCTCCAACTCTTTTTTAATCTTTTTATGACGCTCTATTTGTTCATAGCTCTCTAAGATTTCATCATTAAAATCTTCTTTGGTCCAATCAAGTTCCTCTTGATAAATTAGTTGAGCATACTTAATAGCCTCTTTAGTAACTTTTTGAGATTGCTCTTTCTCTTTTTGAACTAACTCACCTATTTTCTTCTCAACAGAACCAACAACTCCCTGATCTTGGAGCTCTTTTTTTCCACTACTTATTTGGTTACTAACTTTTTCAATTTCGCCGTTGTATAGTTCGGTCTCATCTAGAAGATTTCGGTAAAGTTGATTGAGCTCTTCTGCTACTTTGCTAGCCAACAACTTTATAAGATCGTTTTTGGCAAGTTTTTTACCAATTAAGATAAAAAATTCTCCTCTTTCAGAGTTCTCTCTTTTAAGTTGTTGTTTAACTTTAAATATTTTATATCGTATTGCTATTTTCTTATGAAACTTAACCTCTGATAACAACCTCTCTAACTCTTTTAAACTCTTATGAAGATTGGCAAGCTCTTTTTGCTTAGCACCAACTTCAGGAATAAGATTACAAATTTCATTTGAAATAACTTTAGAGGCAGCCTCTTCCCAGATGATTACCCCAATACGACCAAAAGTCTCTTTGAGCTTTTGGTTACTCAAAGCTAAATTCTTTTTTAATTGACCTAATGTTATATGAGCGTCATCTAAACTTTTACTAAGGTCCCTTAAGTTTTCCAGTCTACTGGCAAAGCTACTTAAAAGTTCTTTAGATTCTATTAGACTTTTATGGCAATCGACAACCTCTTTAGTGGAGGTGATTGGGTTAAGGTTGGATAAGTGGAGTCCTAAGTCCCCATAAAGAACCTCTAAGTCTCTCTCAACTAAGGTAATTTTCCTCTTTACTTCATCTATTTGACTTCTTTGGCGCCCCATTTCTTATCCTTTTGAAGGTTAACTGATTGTACCATAAAGGGTGTTCCTTGACAAAGCAAGCACCTATAGCTATTCTAATTTCAGATGATAAGAAAGAGCATCGCATGAACAAATATTCTAAAGGGGAATTATGGTAAATTTAGCAATCCCCTCCTTACTTTTAGACAAATTAGAGAACTTAGAGACAAAAGGGCAAGCAGCTATCATTGAAACTGGTAGTGATGTTGCCCCTATTGTCATTAGGCGATCTCTTTTACTTTCCCAATCATCAAAGAAAAGGGGGACAAAACACTCTTCCCCTGAAACTCTTCTACTTATGAGTCAAGATAACTTAGTTGCCTATTTAGAAAAAGGGGACAACTCTTTGAAAAAAGAGTTCACTTTCCTTTCAGAAGAAAATAGCCCTAAAAGTGATGTGAGTTTACTAAACAGGAGAGTGAACCTTTTAGCGACAACTGCCCAAAGGGCAATTGATCACCTGCGCAGAGGCAATCTAAATTTAGAGAAGTGTAGATACCTAATAATTGGGTACGACTTTGACCAACAGGAGGATTTAGATTTAATAAAAAGTGAGTTTTTAGATGATTGCCGCTTCATTTTCACAAAGGTAAACAAAGAGTGTCACATAGAGCTTTATACACCTACACTGGACTCTTTAACTAGAGAGCCAGAAGAGATCTTAAGTAGAGCTTTAGTTGTGCGACAACAAGATTGGGAAACCCCTCTACAAAATTTAGAAATTTATAACTTAGAGAGACAAAGCACAAAAGCAATCTTAGATATTCTCTATGCAAAAGGTGAAGACTCTTATTTTATCATCCAAAAAACAAAGTCTAGGTGGTACAACTTAAAAAGTAAAATTGAAAGTAGTAGTATAAAAATAAGAGCCACCGGGTGTTCAGTTGATCAGCTACCCAATTATAAGAAGAGGGCTCAAGACAGCCCTTATTCATTGGTTATTATTGACCAAGATGCTAATCAACTTTTAGAAATTGTTAGAAGACTTAGAGATTTAAGAATTGAGTTTTCAACAATTGTTGCAATAGTAAATCCTAAACAACAACACCTCATCACTACTTCTAAGGAGACCCTACTAATGAACGCAGAGACAAAAGAGCATCCAAATAATGATGAAGTTCTTGCCGGTAAAATTAAGCTTCTTGTTGAAAAGCTTAATGTTGATTCAAACCCTGAACAACTAGAAAATCTTAAAAAAATAATTCGTAAGAATGTCCCTTTTTACCGAAGAGGACACTTTTCAGCCTACCTTTTTAGGGAGCTGTTTTTAGCTAAAGAGAGGACTCAAAAAGCTCACTCAACACCAAGAAACTCAAAAACACTTTATCTTAACATTGGTAAAATGAGACGCCTTTATGCTAAAGAACTTTCACAAATTATTCAAAAAGAGCTCAATATTAGTCGCAGTGATATCTTCTCAATTAGAATTCACGATAAATACTCTTTTATTACCCTATCTGAAGAGAATGCAAAGTTGGGCTTAGAGAAGCTTAATGGAATTGTGATCAAAGGGCGTACAGCTTCAGTAAGTTATTCAAACAAGGAGTAGGTGATGAACTTAGATGTTTTGCAACTTGGTCCATATGCAACTAACTGCTATTTACTTCACACCGATAAAAAGCTTTGGGTAATTGATCCAGGATTTGATGGAGATAAAATAATTGAATTTGCTAGTTCAAGAAACTTGGAGATTGAGGCAATTATTTTGACTCACTCCCACTGGGACCATGTTTTAGGAATTGCACCAATTGTTGACAAGTATCCTAAAACTCCTATCTATATTGGTAAAACTGAAGCTCCCTATTTGAAAAAAGAGGCTACTAAAGAGATGCGTGCTAAAGCAATCTCAATTGACCCAACCCAAAAACAAGTCCCCCTTTCAATGTTCATAAGTGTCCCAGAGGCAACTCACTTTCTTAAAGATGGTGATATTATTAAGGGGTGTAATTTGTTGGTAATAGAGACCCCTGGGCACACTGTTGGCTCAATTGCCCTTTATGATGAAGAGAATATGAGAGTTTTTAGTGGGGATACTTTATTTGCTGGCACAGTTGGAAGAACGGACCTACCAGAAAGTAGGCCCGATGAAATTCTAAAATCGATTAAGGAGAAACTATTTGTCCTACCAAAAAAGACAAAAGTTTATCCAGGTCACGGAACAAGTTCAACAATTGAAGATGAGATAAAGTTTAACCCATTTTTTAGTTAAAACTACCACATCTTCCTTTTTTGACCCTCTTGGCCACTTTTACATTTAATACATAACACTGCCCAAGGAATCGCCCTAAGGCGCTCTTTAGGTATTACTTCGCCACATTGAAGACAAACACCGTAACGGCCATTGCGTAATCGTGTTAAGGCCGATTCAATACTTTGAAGCCTCTTTGCTGCGTGTAGATTCAAAGCTTCCATTTTCTTACTTGCTATATCATCAGCAGCAATGTCTCCTAGGTCTTTTGTTCCCATTGAGTTAATCATTGCTCTGAAATCTGCATCCTCAGCGGCAAGGCTTTCAAGAATCTCTTTTCGAGCTTCTAAAAGTTGTTTTTCCATTTCCGCATTAAAATCTTCGCCCATATCCGACACCTCTGAAACCAGATATAAAATAGTACCCATAAAGATGGATGCGATTTTACTATACGTCAAGTAAAATCGTCACACACTTTAGGACATTAAAAAATTATCGATTATTTTCATCAAATCGGAGTATTCAACTGCACTAGGAAGGTGGCTGTAATCATCAATAATTTGTTGGGGAGCTCTAAAGAGGACCCCTTGATCTGCCTCTTTGATCATTGTTAAGTCGTTGTAAGAATCTCCAGCAGCTAAAACTTTGTAGTTAATTCCTTTCAAAGCTTGAACTGCGTAATACTTTCCATCTTTTTGTCTTAACTTGTAATCAACAATCTTTCGATTAGAGTCGAGAACCAAACTGTTACAAAATAGGGTTGGCCAACCAAGTTTTTCCATTAGAGGGGATGCAAACTCAGTGAAGGTATCGCTAAGGATAATTAGTTGACTCTTAGATCTAAGCTCATCTAAAAACTCTTTAGCACCCTCTAAAGGATCCATCTCTCTAATAACATCTTGGATATCTTCTAAAGTGAAATTGTGTTGATCTAAGATTTCAAGACGCCCTTGCATCAACACATCGTAATCAGCAATATCGCGTGTAGTTAATCTTAGCTTCTCAATCTTTGTTTTTTCGGCAAAGTTAATCCAAATCTCTGGGACTAAAACTCCCTCTAAATCCATACACACAATTTTTTGCATACTTTTATTAACCCTTTAAATTTTGTTTGGCGCTACTTTATCAAAAAGAGATAAAAATAGCTATCACTCTAAGAGGCAAAGCTGTTTATTCTCTAACCCTTTATAATCTGAGCAATACCAGCTGTCACAAAAAACACTCTATTTGCAATCTTTGCTAGTCGCTGATTTATAAAACCACACTGGTCTCTGTAATGACGCCCTAGTGAATCACTAGGAGATAAACCTTGTCCAACTTCGTTGGTCACTATCACAATTTGTTGTTCTGTTTTCTCTAAATAGGTAAAGAACTTTTCAATTTCGTCGTAGTTAGTTTTAATTCCTTGGTGAAATACTAAGTTACCCAACCAAGTTCCAATACAATCAATTAAAACAATATCATTTGGATCTTCAATTTCAGAGAGAGCTTTGGCAACATCTATTGCCTCTTCAACTGTTTTATAAAATAGTCCTTCACGTTGTTTACGATGACTCTCAACTCTCTTTTGCATCTCTGAATCGACAACCTCTGCTGTTGCCAAGTAGATTCTCTTATCGCCCAATTGAGTTGCTACTTTTTCTGCATACAAACTTTTACCACTACGAGACCCCCCAATAACAACAGTAATGTTAGACATTAATAGACACCTCTTTTCAATTAATCAAACAACAGGGTAGTCGATTTAGACTCCCTATTTCAACTCACTATCGCTATCTAAAAATGAAATTAGTGTGCTACACTACCTTTATGCACAATTTTGGCAATTACCTTGTAGCTTTATCCATTGGCTCTTTAATTAGTGTAATGGTGGTTTTAAACACCATCTTAGGGCAAGAGACTTCGATGGCTCTTTCTTTTATAATCAACCACCTTATTGGAATAGTTGTAATAACTCTTATTCTTATTGTTTTACGATTTACTAAAGGAAAGCCAACAAGACAAAAAGCTCCTTGGTATCTTTACGGTGGGGGCATCTTTGGCTTTCTCATACTAAATTCCAATTACATCACTATTATTAACATTGGAGCCTCATTATCAATGGCTACTGCTGTTTTTGGGCAATCATTGGGCTCTTTGTTGTTTGATTTATTTGGCTTTATGGGAGCTAAAACCTACAAACTAAACAAAAGAAAAGTAATTCTTTTAGCAATCAGTTTAATTGGAATAATCATCATGTCGCTAGGGGGAGGAGCTTACTCAATACTCTATATAATCATAGGTATTGCTACTGGTGTCATTACGATGATTCAGATGGTTTATAATGCAAAACTAGCTCGCCTCAAAGGTAATTTATTTAGTGCTCGCAACAACGTCCTTAGTGGTCTTATTGTCGCCTTAATTGTTTATTTATTCTTCTCACCCTCAGATATTATAAATTCAGCTACAAATTTGAAAAACCTCTCTTTTTCAATTATTTATGGGGGAGGATTGTTAGCTATCTTAGTTGTTGTTGGTTCTAATTTTGTCATCGGAAGAATTCCAACTCTTTATAACGCCCTACTTCTCAGCTCTGCTCAAATATTGACATCGGTGGTACTAGATTTTGTGATGTTTGATATCTTCAGCATAACTTTATTGGTGGGCTCTTTAATTGTTTTATTGGGGACTGCTGGCAGTATTATAGTTGAAGAAGTTAAAGAGAGTTAGCTGTTTTGTTTACGCTTTTCGTTACGGGCAGCTCTTCGCCTCTCTTTCTCTTCCATAACTTTTCGATAAGATTTTCCACTGCCTATCATCACAGCAAATGGCTTTAACGAATCAATATTAGCAAAGAGAATTTGGGTGATACTAGTCATAGGAACTGCTAAGAACATCCCCGCTACCCCCCAAATAAAGCCCCATAACGAAAGTGAGACTAAGATAACAAAGGGGCTTAAGTTTAGTTGAACCCCTTGAATTCGAGGGTCTAGAATATTTCCTAAAACAGTTTGAATTGAAATCATTAAAATAGCTACATAAAATACTGAAGCCCAATTTGGGAAGAACTGTAAGATTGCCATTACTATTGTTAAGACAGTCACTATGATAGAACCAATACTGGGGATGAAGTTTAAAGCAAAGGCCAAAACCCCCCACATGATGGCAAAATCTAACCCAGTAGCTAAAGCTGCTAAGTAAAACAAAACACCTGTTGCAATGCTGATAAGGGCCTTAAGCATAAGATAACGAGAAACTTGTCTATTTACCCGTTCAAACAAAACGGCAATTCTCATCCCCTTCCCATGAGGAGCTGCTACCTTTAGTTTTGGAATTAAAGATTGACGTTCCAGCAACAAAAAGAGGACAAAGATATAAATTAAAGAGGCTTTGGAGATAATGTTAAAAGCTTTTCCGCTAACAGATGAAAGAGAGCTAATAATTAACCCCTGCCAATCAAAGTTTATATAAGTTAAGAAACTAGTTCCCGCCTCAAGACCCAACTTTTCAGCAACCCATGCATCAATTACTACAAAACGCCTAATGTACATTGGCAGGCGTTGCATTAAACGATCGATGGTGAAAAAGGTGAACCACCCAGCTACTAGGAAAATTAGTAGTAAAAGCAACATAGCAATCACTACTCCAATCCATCTAGGAACTTTTAATTTTTCAAGGCGGTTTAATAATGGGTTTAGTAAAAGGAAAATAAACAGAGAAATTCCAAGTGGAAGAGTGACAGTTTGCGCTATTTTTAGCGTTGCCATCCCTAAAATTAGGGCAATCACTATGAGAGCTGTTTTTCCTGAATCTTTTTTCTTTTCTACGGTTTCTACCATTGTCTTACTATAATTCAGCTTGGAAAATACTGCAATATCTGTTATTAAGAGTTTCTATGGGACCAGCAGAGAGTCTTAAGAGAATAAACATTGTTTTAGTAAACCCCCAAAAAGGGGAAAACATAGGATCTGTGTGTCGAGCGATGAAGACAATGGGAATTACAAAACTCATTATAACTGGTAATAATGTTTATGACGAGGATCGTATTAAGGCTTTAGCAATCCATGCTTACGATGTTTATCAAAACAGTAAAAGGTTTAAAGATTTAAAAAGTGCAATTGAAAATAGCATTTTTGTAGTTGCAACTTCTCGTCGCCGAGGAAAGTTTCGTAAATACTTTGCCTTAAATCCAAATCAATTGGCTTCTCATATAAACAAATTAGGAGAAGGAGAAATCTCAATAGTTTTTGGTCCTGAAAGTGATGGTCTTAGTGATGCCGATTTGTCTTTGTGTCACACTACTGTAAATATCCCCACCGATGAGAGTTTTCCCTCTTTAAATTTAAGTCATGCAGTTCAAATAATAAGTTACACCCTCTACACTCAATTAAATACAATTGAGGGGTTTAACCCAATTACAAACAATCGCCTTTTAGAGGTGAGTGCAAAAATAAGCTCTTCATTAAAAAATATAAACTTTTTTAAACATGAGGAGCAACAAGAGGTTCAAACCTTTTTCCACGATATCTTAGCCCGCTCTTCCCTTAGTGAAAAAGAGGCAAAAAGATTAGAAAAGATGTTTCATAAGATTGAAAAGCTTAAGATTCATAAAGGATAAGAAGATGATTAAAAACTACCCTTTCTTAAATCCAATGCCACGTGTTGTAGCACATCGAGGCGACAGCCACAACTTTCCAGAAAATACTATAGAGGCCTTTGGTAGTGCAGTAGAGATGAAAGTTGATGTTATTGAGACCGATGTTCATCTATCCAAAGATGGGCATATAGTTATTTGGCACGACGAGACACTGGATCGCAACACCGATGGAAGTGGAAGAATTGAAGATTTCACCTTAAAAGAGTTGAAAAAACTTGATGCTGGCTACACCTTCTCCCCTGATGGGGGAAAAACTTTCCCCTTTAGAAAAAAAGGGGTAAAACTAGCAACACTCGATGAAGCTCTTAACGCTTTTCCTAATCAAAGGTTCAACGTTGATTTAAAGAGTAAAGAGAAAGAGATAGTTGGGGTATTTGAAAAAGTAGTTGTTAAAAATAACAGCATAGATAAAGTTTTGTGTGCCAGTTTTCATCTTAAAAATTTAAATATGATGAGAAAACTTAATCCCAATATCTTAACTAGTTTGACAACCATAGAGGTAGTTAGTTATTTGCTTAAACAAAAACTCTCCTTGTTGCCTAAAAAAGAGAAGCTTCTTAGACCTTTAGTTTTCCAAGTTCCCGTTAGACAGTGGGGCATTGAGGTTATAACCAAAAAATTTGTTGATGATCTACACAAAATTGGATCGGTGATTCAGGTGTGGACAATCAACGATGAAAAAGAGATGAGACGCCTATTTGAACTCGGAGTTGATAGTGTGATGACAGATGATCCAGCAACTTTAATAGAAGTTGTTAATTCTCTTAATCTTCAATAGGGAAATCGGTCTCAATGTGGTACTTTTCAACCTCTTTAAAGTATTTGTAAGTACCAACTTTTAATTCAGCTGTTGCCTCTTCATCAGTAGCAATGATAACCCTTTTGTGAAGTTGTAATGCACTACAAGTCCAAACGTGGCTCACTGGTCCTTCTACTGCTGCCCACAATGCGTGTGCTTTAGTAAAGCCACTAATGAGAAGAAGCACTTCATCAGCTTCCATAATCGTTCTGATGCCCACTGTGATAGCTCTATTGGGAACTCTTTTGATATCACCATCAAAAAAGCGAGCATTTTCATTTCTTGAATCAAAAGTTAAAGTTTTGACTCTAGTTACCGAATCTAATGAGGAGTAAGGTTCATTAAAGGCGATGTGTCCATCCTTACCTAAGCCCCCAACAAAAAGATTAACATGTCCATATTGGGCAATCTTTTCTTCGTAGGCTTTACACTCTAGATGTAGATCTTCAGCATTTCCGTTGGGGATGTTGATGTTCTCTTTTGGAATGTCGATATGATCAAAGAAGTTTTTATGCATGAAATAAGTGTAGCTCATCGGATGGTTTGGATCTAAACCCACATACTCATCCATATTAAAGGTGACAACATTTTTAAATGAGACCTCTTTATTCTTATTCATTTTGATTAATTTCTTGTAAGTTCCTAATGGGCTAGATCCTGTTGGAAGACCCAATACAAAGGGCCTATCTGCAGTTGGTTTGTAATCATTAATAGCTTTAACAATGTAGTGTGCAGCCCAATTTGTCATTCTCCTATAATCGGGTTGGATAATAAGTCTCATCTAGAGGTTCCCCCTTTTTAATCTATCAAAGCCCCACCAATAACAATGTCGTCTTTATAAAAGACGATAGACTGTCCTGGTGTGATAGCTTTTTGCCTCTCTGCAAATTTAATCTCAACACTTTGGTCACTTTCTATTATTAAAAGTGCCTTTTTTGCCTTGCTTGTTGACCTTATCTTTGCTTCAAGTTCTATCTTATCCCCATTTGGCTTAACAATCCAGTTTATTTCTCTAGCCTTTAAGGTGTGTTGAAAAGTTTGATCTTCATAGCCAACAATTACTTGGTTTTTTTCAGCATCGAGGGCAATCACATACAAAGGATACTCAGCAGAAACACCTAAACCTCTTCTTTGACCTATGGTGTAATTCCAATACCCTTGGTGAGTCCCTTTCACTTTCCCATCGGTATCAACAATCTTTCCTTGTAAAGGCTCTACATGCAGTAGATCGTTGTAAGCACCCCCATAAAAATCTTGGCTCTCTTTTTTCTCTTTGGTAAAAAGGTTGTTTTCATAAGCAATTTTTTTAACTTCCTCTTTGGTATAAGAACCTAAAGGAAAAAGTGTTTGAGAAAGTTGTTGCTGTGAAAGGCGATAAAGAAAGTAAGTTTGATCTTTAGTATGATCTTTACCCCTCTTTAAGGCCCACCTATCTCCAACTTTCACTATATTGGCATAATGTCCTGTTGCAAATTTATCAAACACAAGCCCTTTTTCTTTGGCAATTTGAGGCAGAGCTCCAAATTTAATAAAGGCGTTACACCAGACACAAGGATTGGGTGTCCTTCCAGCCAAATACTCATTTTTGAAATCTTCTAAAACGATTCTTTCAAACTCTTTGGCACAATCTAAAACGTGATACTCTATATCTAATAGGCTACTTATCCTCTTCGCTTCAGCAATATCATCTGCCTCATTAGGACCAAAACAAGCCTCTTTTAATAATTTTCCACTAAGAGGATTACCCTCTCGCCATGTAGACATCGTAGCAGCAACAACATCGTACCCTTGCTTTTTTAATAAAAGGGCAGTGACTGCTGAATCGATACCTCCACTTAGACCAACTAAGACTCTCATATGAGCCTCCCATATATAAATAAACCGCTCTGGGATTCCAGAGCGGTGAAAGTCGAGGATGACGGGACTCGAACCCGCGATCTACGGCGTGACAGGCCGTCGCGATAACCAACTTCGCTACACCCTCACTATTAGCATAGTATAATTACACCACCAACCAACTTTTGTCAAGGCTTGGTACAACTCTTTATTGGGTTTGAAAAGTAAATTAGCTAAAGTATACTAAGAGTTAAGGAGAATTAGTTATGCAATTGAAGATTTTAAATTTCTTTGGAAACTTTTCTAGTCCATTTTTGGATCGGGTAGTTCAGTTTATTACGATGTTTGGAGAAGAGAGCCTTTTTATTGTAGTAATTGTCTTTCTCCTTTGGTGCTTTTCAAAAAGGAAAGGCTTCACCCTTTTTTCAACTCTCTTTAGTGCTTTATTGGCTATGGGGATAATTAAAGCAGTAGTCCGTTACCCTCGCCCATTTCAAGTTCATCCTGAAATAGGGGCTCAAAGACTCTCCACTGCAACGGGATACTCCTTCCCTAGTGGCCACTCAACAGGAGCTGCCTCTTTTTATGGATCTGTAGCTCTAGCTTTTAAAAAACAATATCTTTCAATCATAAGCGCCCTTTTAATAGTATTAGTTGCTTTATCACGCCTCTATTTAAAAGTTCACTGGCCTCTAGATGTCTTTGGGGGAGTTACTTTAGGCCTTGTTGCCTCTTTTGTTTTATACAACCGCTTTGAAACTCTCTACGATGATGAAAAAAAGTTAAGCACTTTTTCATTGGGTGTTGGAATTGGAGCAACAACAATCTCATTGTTATTGGCAATCTTAATGGCTTTTGCCAATGCCGATACCTTAGCATTTTCAGATCCTATGAAACTTTTAGCTTTAGCTGGAGGTGGTTATTTAGGATTTTTCTTAGAGTTCAAAAAGGTTAAATACACTACTGATGGTTCAGTGGGTCTAAAAGTAGTCCGATTTTTAATTGGTCTAATAATATTGTTAGCCATCCAATTTTCTAAAGCGGTAGTGGGTGATCATTTTGTCACTACCTTTGTTAGATATTGGTTAGTTGGTTTTTGGGCAACTTTTATCTACCCATTTTTAGGTTCAAAAATTAGAGTCTCTAAAGAGTCAACTCTTTTTAGCTGCCAAAAATAGTTCAACCATTTTCTCTTTGGTTAACTCTTTTAAGGCCTCTTCATCCTTTTTCATCTCATTGGGAAGTGGAAAGTTCTTACCACCAAGTTTGCCATAATAACCATAACGGCCATAGTAAACTGCTAGTGCTTTCCCTTCATGCTCTCCAAAAGAGATGATAGGTTCACTTTTTCTCCCCTTTTTGCTTTTGGCTGCTTTTGAAGCAGCCAAGAGCTCCAAGGCTTCATCTAGTTCAATACTAAAAAGCTTATTCAACTCTTTTATAGAGGCGAACTTCCCATCACTACCTACATAGGGACCATAAGGGCCAATAGATGCAACAACACTTTTGTTAGTTGCTGGGTCTAATCCTATCTCCCGTGGAAGGTGTAATAAATTACTTATAGTTTCTAAATCTAAAGTTTCTGGGTCCACTTTTTTAGGAACACTAGCCCTTTTAGGTTTGGGATTATCATCATCTTTAAGTCCAAGTTGGTAATATGGACCATATCGACCAACTAACAAGTAAATTGGCAATTTTGTTTTAGGGTCAACTCCGATGGGTTCAGCAACTCCGTTATCCCCATTTTTACTGGAAAGAAGCATTTCTAAATCATCTTTAGTAACAGTTCCAGGAAATAGAGTGTTGGGAATTGTGGCCGTTACATCATCTTTGGTTACATAGGGACCAAATTTGCCAATCATAATTTTGTACGGCTCTTTGACACTGTTTAGTTCAATATGTTTAGCATCAATTCCTTTTACAGATTCCAACTTACTCTCAACTTGGCTTAATAATCCCTCATCCCCTTCGTAAAACGATTTAAGAAAATCGAGACGATCCACTTTCCCTTCAGCAATTAAGTCTAAGCCCCCCTCCATCTTAGAGGTGAACTCGTAATCGACTAAAGTATCAAAGTTCTTTTCCAGTAGTTGAGTAACAGCAAAACCAACAAAGGAGGGAACTAAAGCAGTCCCATCTTTTATCACATACTCTTTTTCAAAAAGTTTATCGATGATAGTTGCATATGTAGAAGGTCTTCCAATGCCTTGTTTTTCTAACTCTTGAACTAAAGTAGCTTCAGTGTATCTAGCAGGTGGTTTTGTCTCATGCATTTCAACAAACAACTCGTTGAGCTTTAACTGATCACCACTAGCAAGAGGAGGTAAAATTTTCTCTTTATCCTCTAAAGCTGCTTCAGGATCATCAATTCCTTCAACATAAACTCTAATAAAGCCTGCAAACTTTATAATATTCCCATTAGCTGTAAAAATAGCATCTTCAACCTCTATTTTTGCTGTAGTTGAAGCTTTAATAGCATCGGCCATTTGACTTGCCAAGGTTCTTTTCCAAATTAAATCGTACAGATCTCTCTCTTTTCCACTGAGGTTTGTATCATCTGGGTGGATAAAAGAGTTCCCCGCTGGCCTAATAGCTTCGTGAGCCTCTTGAGCTGAGGAACTTTTAGAGGTGTATTGGCGTGAGGTGGGACTTAAAAAGTTCTCCCCAAATAATTTTTCTGCAGCAACTCGGGCTGCTTTGATTCCCTCTTGGCTTAAAGAGGGGCTATCGGTTCTCATGTAGGTGATAAACCCATTTTCATAAAGCTTTTGGGCAATCCTCATTGTCTCTTTGGCACTGAGGCGAAGTTTTCTACTTCCTTCTTGTTGCAAAGTTGAGGTAATAAATGGAGGAGATGGGCGTTGTTTGCGCTCTTTTTCTTCAACTGAGACAACTTTCCAACTCCCTTTTTTCAACCTCTCTCCAAGCTCTTTCGCCTGATCCTCTTTAAGACAAACAACTTTTGAGGGGTTTTTAAGTTTTCCACTCTCACTGTTAAAATCTTTTCCTGTAGCAACTCTTTTATTGCCAATATTTGTTAGTTGAGCTTCAAAACTTGCTCCCTTAAGTAAGTCAGCTTTTAAATCCCAATATTGAGCAGAGACGAAATCTATTCTTTGACGCTCTCTTTCTACAACCATTCTAAGACCAGGGGACTGAACTCGCCCTGCTGAAAGTTTTTGCAATGAGAGTTTTCTCCATAAAAATGGGCTGAGGGTGTAACCGTATAGGCGGTCTAACACCCTTCTGGCCTCTTGGGCATTTACTAGATTATCTCTAATTGGTCTTCCATTTTCTAAAGCGTTTAAAATTGCACTTTTAGTGATTTCGTGAAAGACCATTCTCTCGTAAGGAACTTTTGGTTTAAGAATTTCAACGAGGTGGTGAGCTATAGACTCCCCCTCTCTATCTTCATCTGTCGCCAAAAGAAGGTTGTCACTTTTAGCAAGTTCACTTTTTAACTCTTTTATAATTTTGTCTTTTCCCTTAGAGATCACATACTTAGGGATATACCCCTTCTCCACATCGATCGAAAGATCTTTTGAAGGGAGATCACGCACATGCCCATTGGAGGCTAGTACCGTATAGTTTTTGGGTAAAAACTTTTTAATAGTGCGCGCTTTAGTAGGAGATTCTACTATAATAAGACTCTTTTTATTGCTATTTTCCATTGGATTACACCTTATGAACCACTTTATACAAAGTGGAATCGAACTACAGTTATATGTATCTGTAATACTTTTGTCAACGATTGACAAGTTCTTGGTAATGATTGCACAATGATGCTATGAAACACAACACTGCTAAATGGTTTATTGGAATAATTATTATTGGCATAGGGGTTAACCTCATTTTAAAGAGTGCGGGCATCTCTTTTTCGCTCTTTTTTAAGGGGTGGTGGACTATCCCAATAATCCTTTATTCCATAGGGTCTATGATTAGAATGGGGATAGGTGCGTGGAATTTTGGAATGCTCGTTTTCTCTTTGTGGCTTTTAGCAAACCAACAAAACTGGATTCCCAGTTGGTTAAATAGCTCTTACATAATTGGGGCTGCAATTATTGGTTTTGGACTCCTTTTTATTTTCAATCCTTATCAAAAAGAGAAAGAGAATATCATCATCGATGATAAAGAAGTTAAAGTTGAAGTTAACTCAAGAAGCTCTACTTTTGAAGATCAGGCTAAAAATCCCTCCTACAGTGCAATCTTTTCAGGAAGGCAAATCAACAATAGAAGTGACAACTTAGAAAGTTTAACAGCTTTATCTTTCTTTGGAGGAATTGAGTTAAACCTTAGAAAAGCGGTAATTGAAAAAGATATTGTAATTGACCTTACAGCCATTTTTGGGGGAATAGAACTTAAATTGCCCTCTAATGTAAATGTAGTTTTAAAGGTAACGCCCCTTTTTGGTGGAGTTGAAAATAGTGTTATTAATCAAGATATAGGTGGTAGACCAACTGTAACTTTAAGATGTCTCGCAGCTTTTGGTGGTGTAGAGATCTCTTAAAATGAAAAAGGTTAAAACTCTTTTACTAATAGTACTCTTAGTAATCACACTCTCTAGTTGTGTTGTACAACAAGCTCTTTTTATAAATCAAAGAGGGGGTGGAGAATCAACTACTAATTTAAATGTTGATCAATTCTTTGTAGATTTGTTGGACGACTTTGAACTATTAGCTGGGGGAAGTCAAGATAAAAGTTACTTAGATAACTCTATAGAGAACTTTGTAAATAACTTAAGAACTACTGATAGCGCCTATTATGCCACCTCTTCTAAAGTGGGATTAAATAGTTATTTAATTGAGTTTAGTTTTAGCAGCTTTGAAAAGTTGTTGGACGAATTAAACGAAAAAGAGAAACAGAGCATCGTTAAAATTAGAGAGTTAGCTTTAGATACAACTTTAAACATTAACTTAAATATTGATAACTATCCTCAACTAGTTAAGATGGTCCCCTTCTTAGCAGAGCCCAACTTTGAAACCTTTGGCCCTTTGTATAATGAAGGAATCAGTGAGGATGAGTATTTAGAGATGGTTAGCTATATCTTAGGAGAACAAGCTCCCTCTTCAATTGAATCTTCAATAATTTCATTACAAATAACTTTGCCTAAGAATGTAAAAAGATTGACAAATGGGACAAAAATTTCTGCTAAAGTGGTCCGTTTTGATATCCCTTTAATAGATTTTCTTTTATTAGCAGAACCAATAATTTTCCAAGTTACTTGGTAATTAGACGTTAAACCTGAAGTGCATCACATCCCCATCTTTAACTACGTACTCTTTTCCCTCTAGGCGCATCTTGCCAGCCTCTTTAACTTTTTGTTCACTGCCGTAGGTAAATAGATCTTCACAGTGGTAAACTTCTGCTCTAATGAACCCCTTTTCAAAATCGCTGTGAATAGTGCCTGCAGCTTTTGGAGCTTTATCACCAGAGGTAATTGTCCAAGCATGTGCCTCTATATCACCAACTGTAAAAAAAGTTCTTAAGCCTAAAGTTTTATAAGCTGTGTGAATTAGTTGATCTAAAGCAGAGTTCTCTAAACCTAAAGCTTCTAAGAATTCTTGGCGCTCCTCTTTAGTCTCCATTGCTGCAATTTCAGCCTCTATTTTTCCACACACAACCACTACTTGAGAATTCTCTTTTTCAGCTACCTCTTTAACCAGTTCAATATATTTATTCTCTTGTCCAATATCATCTTCTCCTATGTTACAAACATAGATAACTGGTTTAGTTGTAATCAGGTGTAAATCGTAAATTAATTCTAGTTGCTCTTCACTTAAATTTAAGTTTCTAATAGCAACCCCTTCACTAAGTTTCTCTTTAATTAGATTTAAAAGGGGTAATAACATTGAGGCTTGTTTGGCACTCTCTTTATCAAGACGGCTCATCCTCTCAACTTTGAAGATTCTTTTTTCAACACTCTCTAAATCGGCTAAGGCCAATTCAATGTTGATTGTCTCAATGTCGCTTAGAGGATCAACTTTGTTAGAAACGTGGATTATATCGTCATCTTCAAAACATCTAACAACGTGGGCAATGATGCCAACTTCTCTGATAGAGGCTAAAAAGCGGTTTCCTAAACCCTCCCCTTTAGAGGCTCCTGCAACTAAACCTGCGATATCAACAAACTCAACTGTAGCGTGGATAGTTTTTTGGGGGGGAACTATTGTAATAATTTTATCTAATCTAGGGTCAGGAACATCAACTATTCCAACGTTTGGATTTATAGTGCAAAAGGGGTAGTTAGCCGCCTCTGCTGGTGCATTTGATAATGCTGAGAAAATAGTTGACTTGCCCACATTTGGTAGGCCTACAATACCACAGTTTAACCCCATACAACTCTCCTTGTAACGACGGCAGAGTATAACATATAATATGTTTTAAGTAACTAGATAATAATAAAAGAGGTCTTTACCCTGAACGAGAACGAAAATTTAAACACCCTGTTAATAACTCTAAAAGAAAGTGATGAATCTTTCGATAGAGCTCAAGCTAAAATGGATGAGTTAAGTAGTTTAGCCATCACCATCGATTGCACAATTGTTGAACAACTAATTATTCCCATAAGAACATACAATGCAGCAACCCTCATTGGGAAAGGTAAAGTTGAAGAAATCAGAGAGTTAATTGAAGAGAAAGAGATCGATTTTGTTATTTTCGAAAGTGATTTAAAACCACGAGTTCAACGCAACTTAGAGAGCATTTTTGATGTTGCTGTAATTGATCGCCAAGAGGTGATCTTGCAAATCTTTAGTGACCGAGCTGCCACTAAAGAGGCAGTTTTGCAAGTAGCTTTAGCTCGTCAGCAATACTCTCTTCCCCGCTTAGAGCGTAAATGGACCCACCTTTCACGCCAAAGAGGGGGAATGAGAGGAACTAGAGATGCTGGAGAGACCCAGTTAGAGATTGACCGCCGTTTAGTTTTGACTAAGATTGCAAACTTGAAAAAAGAGTTGGAAAAAGTTGTTGGTCAAAGGGAGATTCAAAGAAAAAGTAGAGTTGAAACTTCTATAGCAACTGCTGCAATTGTTGGTTACACAAACGCTGGGAAATCTTCTTTATTAAATTTACTAAGTGAAAGTGATGTTTTTGTTGAGAACAAACTCTTTGCCACCTTAGACCCAACAACAAGAAAAATTACCCTTCCTAAAGGCTCTTCACTTTTAATTACCGACACTGTTGGGTTTGTTAGTAACCTTCCTCACCAATTAGTTGAAGCTTTTAAATCAACATTGGAAGAGGCTGTTTATGCCGATATAATTATCCACGTTGTTGATGCTGCCCATCCCGATATGCTTCAGTGCTATGAGACAACAAAAGAGGTTTTACAATCGTTAGATAGTTTAGATAAACCAACTGCCCTTTTTATAAACAAAAGTGATGCTATCTACGATATGGGAAGTTTAAATCAAATTGTTAGTGAAAATCCAAATGCAATTGTAGGTTCAGTTAGAAAAAATAAGAATATTGATAAATTGCTTGATGAGATTGAAAATCTAATTGCCTTAGATTTTGTTGATTTAAAGTTTTTGTTTCCCCACTCAAAAGGAGACCTTGTAGCTCTTTTAAGAAAAGAGGGACTCATAACAACAATCGATTATGTAGATAATGGAACCTACATCGAGGCAAAAGTACCTCCCCATCTTAGATCTAAGCTAGAGCGTTACATGGTGTAAAATAAAATGGGGTCACCGAAGTAACCCCACCTTTTTTGTCTAATTCTATATTTCTTAGTCGAAATACCAAAGAGCACCAAGTGCTGCACCGTAGTCAAATTTAATTTTAGCATCTTTAAATGGGTAAGTTACACCAGCCCCTGCTTTTAAGAAAACTTCAATTGGAACTGCTTCAAAGAAATATGAGAGAGCTCCAAAACCTTGTCCACCAGCGGCTAAGTTTTGAAAGTCTGTACTTGCAAAGAAAGTTCCTGTTACACCAGCACTTACATAAAAGGGAAGCTCGCCAATGTCAAATTGGTAAACATCGTATTGGGCACCAAGCTCAGCAGAGATACCACCACCGTAGTTGTATCCAACAGTACCAACTAATCTAAAATCTTGCATCCCATATTTGAAAGCAACTCCAGATACAGGATATCCACCACTTAGTCCAACTCCAATTCCATTGGTTTTAGAATATCTTGCTGCAGATAATGGAGCGACTAAAACAAGCACTAATGCTAGAACAATAAATACTTTTTTCATTCCTTTTTCTCCTCTCGGGTCTTAGCCCGTTTTTCCTCGTTCTTCTAAAATAATAACTAAACTATTTCAAATCAGCTACCATTTATACTCAATTAAACAAGAAAAAGTGGTAAAAGTTACCTTTTTTTCCTTTTTTTCTAACACTTAACGAAAATTCGTCAATTTGTTATATTGTGTTATAACAATTAGGAGGTGGGTTATGGAGACCAAAAGAAACGAAATTACCCTAAAAGGGGTAATAATTGGACTAGTTGGTTTGATCATTATTACCAGTAGCTCTATGTACGTTGCCTTAAGAATGGGGGCTCTTCCATGGCCAACTGTCTTTGTTACTGTAGTTAGTGTTGCCCTACTTAGAAGATTTAAAAACTCTTCATTACAGGAGATTAACGTAACTCACACAATGATGAGTTCAGGGGCAATGGTTGCTGGAGGATTGGCTTTCACCCTCCCAGGTATTTGGATCTTAAATAGTAATGCTAAAGTTTCAGTAATTTCAATTTTAATAATAACTATTAGTGGTTCTTTGTTAGGAACGTTGTTCACAATTGTTGCCAGACAAAAATATGTAGTTGAAGAAAAGCTCCCTTATCCAATGGGCCAAGCTGCTTACAACACCCTCATTGCCAGCACAACAAAAGGCAAAGGTGCTTTAATTTTATTTAGTGCTTTAGCTTTTAGTGTTGTTTTTACAATCTTTAGAGATGGTCTACCTCTTATCCCAGCTGTTTTATTGATTTATGGGGGAAGCGCTGTAGTACCAGCAGTTTCGATGTGGATAAGCCCAATGGCTGCAGGTATTGGGGCAATCATTGGCCCTACACTAGCTTTACTGTGGTTAGGTGGAGCTATTTTTGGTTATTTAATTTTAACACCTCTGGGGATAGTTACTAAGCTCTTTAGTGATATGGGAATTGCCGATTTGTTTAGGCAAAACCTTGGAATTGGTTTGATGGTTGGAACAGGGCTGGGAATTATTGTTAAAAGTGGTTATCAGAAAATCAAAGATCTTACATCAAAAGAGAAAGGAAAATCTTCAACCTCAGTTATTGCAACTTTACCACCAAAAGTGAGATGGATAGCAGCCTCTGTCATTCTTGCTGTTTTAATATTGTTGACAGTTGGTACTGAAATAACTTTCTTACAAGCAGTTGTGACAATCATTGGAATCTATCTAACAACCCAAGTTGCTGCAATGTTAACAGGGCAAACTGGAATTAACCCAATGGAAATCTTTGGAATTTTAGTTTTACTTGCAATCCAAATAATTTGGAGTCCATCAACTATTGCTGCTTTCTCTGTTGCAGCTGTCACTGCAGTCGCTTGTGGATTAACTGGTGATATGATGAACGACTTAAAATCGGGTCACTTAATTGGAACTCGCCCATCAAGTCAAATTATTGGAGAGGGAGTTGGAGGTGTTGTTGGTTCAGTAGTGGCTGTAATTGCCCTATTTACTTTACGCCACTCTTTTGGGGGTTTTGGTTCCGAACTCCTTCCTGCCCCCCAAGCTCAAGCAGTTACTGCAATGGTTGGAGGACTGGGACATCCTATGGCTTTTACCATTGGAACTGTAATTGGAATTTTGTTATACCTCTTTGCAATTCCTAGCGCCACTTTAGGGTTAGGAATCTATTTACCAATAAATATTTCTACAATCATGGGTTTTGGAGCAATAGTTTTAATCATTGCTAAAAAGATCTTTGGCAAAGAGAAAATTGATTCAGTTTTAGATAAGACCAATTTAATTGCCAGTGGGTTTCTTGGAGGCGAGGGAATTACTGGTGTCTTACTTGCAATAATTGCCATGCTAAGGTAATTAGATAGTTATGAATCAACTAAGTCTTTATGGCAAAAATAAAGAGGAGTTGTTAAAACAACTTCCTCTTACTAAAAGTTATCAAGCAACTCAAATACAACAGTGGTTAGCCAAAGGGGTTACCTCCTTTGACGATATGACCACTTTATCAAAAGAGATGAGAACTCTTTTAACTGAACAACAAGTAAAAATAATCTCTAGCACTGTTGTTGATAAGCAAACAGATCCTAGCGGGGCAACTAAGTTGGCAATTGAGTTACACGATAAACAGATTGTAGAGGCTGTTTTATTAGTTGATGCCCAAGGACGGAAAACTGCTTGTTTATCGAGTCAGGTTGGGTGTGCAATGGGGTGTACCTTTTGCCGAACAGCAACCATGGGTTTAGTTAGAAACCTCAAAGCATTTGAAATCGTTGAGCAATTTGTCCACTTAACAAATTTGGGTGATGAAATTAGTAACATTGTTTATATGGGGATGGGGGAACCTTTAGCTAACTTAGATGAAGTTATTGAATCAATTAGATATCTCAACGATAAAAGTCTTTTTAATATTGGTCTAAGAAAAATTACTATTAGCACCAGTGGAGTAGTTCCAGGGATAGAGCAACTAGCTAAAAGTGATTTACCTGTAAGATTGGCAGTCTCTTTAGTTGCTGCAGAAAATAGTTTAAGAGATGAGATAATGCCAGTTAACAAAGCTTTCAATTTGAAAAAACTAAAAGAAGCTTTGATTAATTACCAGAAGGTTTATAAAAAGAGAATAACGTTAGAGTATGTGATGCTCTCTAAGTTCAACACCTCTAAAGAGTCTAGCGAACAGTTAGCTAGGTTTATAAAGAACCTTGATGTAGTTGTTAATTTAATCCCATGGAACCCCTCAGATGAATTGAAGTGGGCTCCCCCCACTTCAAAAGAGATAGATAATTTTACATCCCATCTGAAAAGTTTAAATATTCCCTACACACACCGCTACTCCAAAGGTCAAAAGATTAGCGGTGCATGTGGTCAGTTGGCTGTTAAAAAAGTTGGTGTTTAAATTTCGAAGTAGTACATTGCTCCAGCAGAGCCCACAAATTCCACCATGCCACCACCAGTGACAAAGATTTCTGGTCCTGCTTTTACAAAAACTTTGATAGGAACTTTATCGGCATGCCAAGACCATGTTACAGGAATACCAATTCCTACGGCTGTTCCTGCTCCAAATATGAGATCCAAAGTACCACCAACACTTAAGTAAAAATCAGCATTCCAACTACTATTAATAAAAGGGGTTGGGAAGTTATAATCTCCCCCAACTCGTAGAGCGAAGAAATTAAACCCGAAAGTTCGTAGATAACCTAATGATAAATTTACTTGAGCTGGTCCAAAGTTGTATTGAGCTGCTGGACCAACAAATAGAGGTAGCCCAGTTTCAATTCCTACTCCAACTCCCTTAGTTGGTTGGGCTGCAAATATTACTGTTGTGCTTATGATTAACAGTGCGACGATTAAGAGAACCTTTTTCATTGACTCCCCCTTTATTTCATTCGAAATAAACAAATTTTTATAACTAATAATCG
>Ga0265293_10004655_pt1 | contig 23972 bp, 14 predicted proteins | sample Munlanlewell138R_FD_192505 | JGI IMG/M metagenome (GOLD analysis project Ga0265293, IMG submission 192505) | Leachate microbial communities from a municipal landfill in Southern Ontario, Canada - Leachate well 138R | ecosystem: Engineered > Solid waste > Landfill > Unclassified | place: Canada... | reverse complement strand
CCGAAGGAGTTATTTCAAAGCACTCGATTCTATTCAGGAACTAGAAAAACAGAGAGACAAAATTACCTCTTCTGATATCATGCTTAATCTGAGTGATATTTATGGTGAAAATCTTTTAAATAAGGTGATGGGAAGAGATGATGTTAGCGATTCCTGCCATAAATCTTTTCCGTTTTGCACCTCAAATGTTTACACTTTCCCAGCAGGTGTGAACTCTGGAAACGGACAAGTTGGTCCTAATTATGGTTGTTTGAACCAAACTTATAACCCCGCCTGGTACCACATGAAGATACTCACACCTGGCCCCATCACGATTAAAATGCAGAGTGCTCCATTAAGAGATATTGATTATATTGTTTGGGGTCCTTTCACGGATCCTGTTTTTCCTTGCAGTGGTCAACTAACAGGCGCAAAAATTGTATCGTGCAGCTATTCCCCAGACCCAATAGAATATGCCAATATCCCAAATGGTCAAACGGGTGAATATTATATCCTTCTGATTACAAATTACTCCAATAACCCCTGTGAAATCACTTTCTCAAAAACTGGCGGAACAGGCGAAACAGACTGTACCATTGTGCCTCCGCCAATTTCGAGTAACAGCCCTGTTTGCTTTGGCGACGATCTCTTTTTAACCGCAGAAACTTACCCGGGTGCTACTTACAGCTGGACCGGCCCGAACGGATTCACCAGCAATCTACAAAATCCTGTCATCCTAAATCCGGGATTGGCAAATAGCGGCACTTACACGTTGGAAATCACGGTGGATAATATCACCAGCGATCCAATTAACATGGAAGTAGTAATAGCACCTTTATCCAATCCCGACTTCACTTTTGAAGAAGTTTGTTATGGTAGCCCAAATCAATTTACGAATACAAGCACTGTTAGCCCTGATGGATCTGTTATCAGTGCCTATAACTGGAACTTTGGTGATGGCAGCACTTCTAACCAGCAAAATCCTGCACACACCTATAGTAGCCCGGGCAGCTACGAAGTAAGGCTCAACACAAGTACCGGAATGGGGTTTTGTGTACGCAGCATCACCAAATCCATTGTAGTGCCGGAATATCCATATGCCAATGCCGGAGCGGATAAGGAAATACCCAACGGCTGGTCCGTTCCGCTTCACGGTGATGCCAGCGGCGGCACCGGAAACCTGAGCTATTTATGGACACCGCAAGAACTGGTCGTCGATCCTAATGCTTTGGTTACCAATACTGTGAACCTGAGCCAAACGACTGTTTTCACGCTTACCGTAACCGACAATAACAGTGGCTGTGTTACCTCCGACGAAATGATTGTGACCGTAACCGGCGGCGCACTCTTTGTGCAGGCCACAGCTTCTCCCGGAATTATCTGCCTCGGAAAATCTACACAGCTTACTGCCACACCAAGTGGTGGAGCCGGAGATTATACCTACAGCTGGTCATCACCAGCAGGATTTAGTTCCGACATTAGAAACCCGGTTGTGTCTCCCACAGAAACGACTACCTACACCGTTGCTGTTTTTGACGGACAAGTAACCGTAAACAGCTCCGTTACCGTCGAAACAAAACCTGTTCCGGTAGCCAACGCAGGACCAGACCAAAGCATCAATGTAGGAACAGCGATTACACTTAACGGATCAGCCAGCGGAGGTTCAGGCTCGTTTAACTATAACTGGTCGCCAGCCGATTCACTGGAAAATCCGGGTGACAATAGCCTACAAAATCCGATGACGAAACTGCTGAATGTTCCTACCACTTATCAGTTGGTTATCCTAGACAACAACGGTTGCACAAGCCCGGCGGATGCCACAACCGTATTTACGGCAGGCGATTTTCTCGCTGTTTACGCGCAGGTTACAGAAGAAGTTATTTGCCTGAATGAAAGCACAGAACTTTCGGCCACAGCAGTAGGTGGAAGCGGTTTCTATGATTATTCCTGGACAGCCAGCAATAGCGGCTGGACTTCCGATGAACAAAACCCGGTAGTAAGTCCGGAAACTACGACTATTTATACCGTACTGGCCGACGATGGTTTTAAAATCGTTAACTCCACTGTTGAGGTTAAAGTAAACAGCCTCCCCCTTGTAGAGATAAAACCCGCTTCTATCCCTTGGTATTCAACAGATAGCATTAATGTTTGCGTACGTGATTCCGTCTTGTTGGATGCCGGTCCAAACATGAATTATTTATGGTCAAACGGCAACAGCACCCGAAAAGTGCTTGCTAAAACCAATGGAAACTGGATTGATTTCCAGACCTGGGATGTGCTGGTAACAAATCCAGTTACAGGCTGTAAAAGCACAGATATACTAACGATTTTCTTCGATTTCAATGCCTGCAATATCGGCCTCAATGAATTAAATAATATTTCAAATTTATTGGTTGTAAGTCCTAATCCGGCAAGCACCGAGGTGAGGCTAATAGCCAAAAAAATCAAAGCAGATGCCAGCTTATTTATCTATAGCAATACAGGCAAGCTACTATTTCACAAAACCATTGCAGCCAATAAACAGCGCGGCATTGACCTCACTATCCCCACTTCGCAGTTTCCTTCTGGAACTTATCATATTGTGTTGACAACAGCTCATAGCTTTGCCAGCAAAACATTGATTATTAACCAATAAATAATTAAGAGGACATGTCTGTTTTCCATTTCCAATTTAAACATGTGTGGGTTGGTCTCATCGCAGTAATTTTTTTGTCAGCCCATATTAAGCTCGTGGCGCAGGACAAAACTTCCTGTGATTATTCTATTCCGGGTGAAGTACTCAACTGGAATTTTGGCGAAAGAGTTCAGCTTCAATTTTCTGAGGAAACACCTTTTCCTATTTCTACGGCAATGCCCGGTAATATTGACCTTCCCAAAGGTGTAAGCTCAATTAGTGATGCCGATGGTCGGCTCTTGTTCTTCTCTGATGGAAGACAGGCTTTTGGGAGTGGTTATATGGAGTTGCCAAACGGCGGCGATCTTGCAGGGCATCCATTTTCAACCCAGGCTGCACTTTTTGTTCCCTCGCCGGGAAATCCAAATCGTTACTTTTTAATCACTGCCGACTTATATATTCCTCCTGTTTTCACCAATGGTATTCGCTATTCTGTGATAGAAAAGCAGGGAAATACCTGGAAAGTTCTGCCGGAGAAAAAAAACGTTTTATTATTGGAACAAAACGCCGCCAAACTCGCTGCTGTTCAGCATGATAATGGTGAAGATTTTTGGATCATTTCGCACGGATTTGGTGAGGAAAAAGGCGGTAGTTATTTCAGTTTTCGTGTTATGAAGGATGGCATTTCGCTTACACCCATTGAAAGTACAGTTGGTGTTGTGCATCAGGGCGGCTCCAATTCAAACAATAACGTAGGCTATTTAAAAATTAGTCCTAATGGCAAAAAGCTGGCCTTAGTGCTACCCGAAGATGGCATTGTGGAAGTAGCTGATTTCAATGCCACCACCGGGCTTGTAAGCAATCCGGTAAGCAGTATTTTCGAACGTTATATTTATCCTTTAGGTGTGGAGTTTTCGTCAAATAGTAAGCTGTTGTACGTCACGACAAATCCCAAGAACAACACGCTTAATATGTTGTATCAATTTGATTTGGATCAATTAGATATTAATAATCCAGAAGTAATTACCTCCTTCAACCCCAATGAGGGCCGGCAATTTGGCGCATTGCAGCTTGCGGCAGATGGCCGAATTTATATCAGTATTTTCAGACAATCTTTAACAATCGATGATCACCTGGCCGTTATTTACAACCCCAATCGTGCCGGCGCAGCTTGTAAATTTAACATGCTGGAAGGCAGTTCAACAAATGGATTAGCGCTACAGGATGGCTCAGGAAGCAAGGAAGGCTTACCCAATTTTATAAGCAGTTATTTTGACATGCCTCATTTTTGGTGGCAAAATCATTGCGAGCAGTCTCCCTCCATTTTCAGGCTGCAAAATGAAGCTAACGCCGGTGATGTAGTTTGGAATTTTAGTGATGGCAGTGACAACCAATTGCGTGGCATTCATACTTTTAATGAAGCAGGCACTTACACCGTTACAGCAACGGAAAACTACAACGGTCAAAGCTATATTTCTGAGCGGGAAATCGAGATTTATCCGCTTCCCGCCGTGGAGATTGGTAATTTTACAGATACCATTTTTATACTACCCAACTCCGCCATCACGCTGGATGCCGGTGAATACGACGAATACCTCTGGTTTTTTGAAGATAATCCAATTCCTGATGCCACCCAACAGACGCTGGACGTGGAAAAGGAAGGACTTTACAAAGTGGTCGTCACGAATACAAATTGTTGCGTAAACGAAGATGAAGTAGTGATTTGGTTCGCCAATATTTACCTACCGACTGCTTTCAGACCCAAAAGTGATATTCCGGGTAACCAAACTTTTAAACCGCTGGGAGCCGTTGCGGCACTCAATAAATTTGAATTATTGGTTTATAACCGCTGGGGACAGCTTGTTTTTGAGACCAAATCGGCAGATAATGGCTGGGACGGCACCATCAATGGCCAGGATGCCCCAATGGCTGCTTATGTTTGGCTGATGCGTTATGAAAGCCTGGAAAGCACATTTCAGGCCGCACAGGAAGTGATTCAGCGTGGCGTGATAAATTTGGTGCGCTAGGATTTCTGGCCTAAAGCCGAAGCGTTTGTTGTATTTCTGTTTAACTTAGCCGGTTCAAAGCATAGCAGATACAATGACAGAAACGACAGACTTTTCCGCACAAATTTCCAGGCAGCTAAACATCAGCTATCAGGCTGTAAATAATGTAATTAAGTTATTCAGCGAAGGCGCAACCATACCTTTTATTGCCCGCTACCGCAAAGAAATGACCGGTTCGCTGGACGAAATGCAAATTGCTGCGATCCAAAAGGCGCACGAACAACTTGATGCCTTGACCAAACGCCGGAAGTTTATCCTGGAATCCATTGCCGAACAAGGAAAGCTGGACGACAAGCTAAAAGCCAAAATCGAAAAGGCCACAGATATTGAAAGTCTGGAAGACCTTTACCTGCCTTACAAACCCAAAAGAAGAACGCGTGCCGCCATTGCCCGCGAAAAAGGCCTGGAACCGCTGGCAAGCATTATTATGCAACAGGAAATTGCTGATCTGGAAAGCCTTTTGCCCGACTTTATCAATCCCGAAAAAGAGGTAAACAGTACCGAGGATGCACTTGCCGGCGCCAGCGATATTATGGCAGAGTGGATGGCCGAAAATCCCGACGGACGGGAACGCGTCAGGAAAATGTTTCACAAACAGGCTGTAATTAGTGCCACCGTCGCCAAAGACAAAGCCGAAGAAGCTAAAACCTACAGCCAGTATTTCGACTGGAATGAACCGCTTTCCACCGCACCTTCTCACCGACTGCTGGCGCTTTTAAGGGCCGAACAAGAAGGCCTGCTCAAAGTGAAAGTGGGCATAGCACAAGAGGATGCTGTGGACAAACTGAAACCACTTTTTATCATAAGAAACTCAAGCACAGCTATTTATTGCGAAGCTGCACTCACGGATGCTTACAGACGACTGATCGCGCCTTCCATTGAAAATGAAATACGTGCTTTTTACAAAGAAAAAGCCGACGAAAAAGCGATTGAAGTTTTTACCGAAAACCTGCGTCAACTGCTGCTGACGCCGCCTTTGGGTGGCAAAAAAGTGCTGGCCATAGATCCCGGTTTTCGCTCCGGTTGTAAGGTGGTCGTTTTGGATCAGCAGGGCAAACTTTTACACAACGAAACGATTTTTCCGCATCCGCCGCAGCGTGAAGCAAAACAGGCCATCCAAAAGATTAAAAGTCTGGTAAATGCCCATCAGGTTGATGTTATTGCTATTGGCAATGGCACGGCGGGTCGCGAAACGGAAGACCTGCTGCGTAGTGTGCGTTTTGACCGCGATCTGATGGCGGTGATGGTAAACGAGAGCGGTGCTTCTATTTATTCCGCTTCAAAAATTGCACGCGATGAATTCCCGGATTACGACATCACGGTACGCGGTGCGGTAAGCATTGGCCGCCGTCTAATGGATCCGCTTGCCGAGCTGGTAAAAATTGATCCAAAATCTATCGGCGTAGGCCAATACCAACATGATGTGAACCAAAAAGCATTGCAGGAAAGCCTTAGACTGACGGTAGAAAGCTGCGTGAATGGCGTTGGCGTTGAGTTAAATACGGCCAGCGAGCAACTGCTTTCCTATGTGAGCGGACTCGGGCCGCAACTGGCTTCGTCTATCATTCGCTACCGCAACGAAAATGGTGCTTTTACAGGACGGAAACAACTGCTAAAAGTGCCGCGATTAGGACAAAAAGCCTTTGAACAAAGTGCCGGGTTCCTGCGTATCAGAAAAGCGAAAAATCCTTTGGACAGCAGCGGAGTGCATCCCGAAAGCTATTATATCGTCGAAAAAATGGCACAAAGCCTAAAGCAACCCATTGATGCGCTCATTGGCAATAAACAACTGCTGCAAAACATTGACCCAAAAGCTTTTACCGACGAACAGGCCGGCATTGAAACCCTTACTGATATTTTGGCAGAACTGGAAAAGCCCGGGCGTGATCCACGTGCAAACTTCGAGGCTTTTAGCTTCGATAAAGACATCCGAAATATCAGCGACCTGAAAGTGGATATGACGCTCACTGGAATCGTTACCAACATCACTGCTTTCGGGGCTTTCGTGGATGTTGGTGTGCATCAGGACGGATTGGTGCATATCAGCGAAATGGCCAACCGCTTTATCAGTGATCCCAATGAAGTAGTCAAACTCAATCAAAAAGTGAAGGTAAAAGTATTGGCCATTGATGTGGATAGAAAACGTATCACGCTGAGTATGAAAGCGGCATTATAATATAATTTAAACAGCTTTTAAACGTTATTGAAACATGAATCGAAAGTTGATTTTCCAAACACTGATTTTTGCCGGACTGCTGCTGCTAATGGCACTTCCTGCTAAATCGCAAATCATTAAAGGTGAGATTATTGCAGGTTTTAACCTGAGTCAGGTTGATGGAGATGAAGTTTATGGCTACAAAAAAGGCGGCCTGCAACTCGGGCTGGGAGCGATGATTCCAATTGCAGATAAATGGGATATCTCGATCGAGACATTATACAATGAAAAGGGAGCTATCGAAAAAGCACAATACCCAATGCAGGCTGATTCCACCACAGGCGAATACAAACTCTACCTCAACTACCTCGAAGTGCCTGTGCTGATACACTTTACCGACAAAGAATTTATCACTGTCGGCGCTGGCTTTTCGTGGGGACGGTTGGTGAGTGCCAAAGAGTTTGAACATGGCCGGCAAACCATTACCAATGCAGTAAACGGCGTTTACGACCCCAACGATTTTAATGTATTGATCGACTTACGTATGCGATTATACAAACAGTTGAAAATCAATTTCAGGTACCAATATTCCTTGGCGAAAATAAGGGAACGCGAATACTCTTCTTCACAGGGAAGTACCTGGAAAAGAAATCAATACAACAATATGCTTACATTTCGACTGGTCTATATGTTTAATGAAGAAGGAAGCCAGCGCAACCTAAAAAAACCCTAAACATGACTGTTGATTTCTGGGTAAAAAAACTGGATTTAGAAGCTCATCCCGAAGGCGGGTTTTACAGAGAAGCTTATCGCTCAGACGAAGAAATTCCTGCCAAGGCTTTGCCTCCGCGTTTTAAAGGAAATCGTAGTTTTAGTACCGCCATATATTATTTATTGGGTGAGGGAGATTTTTCCACCTTTCACAGAATACTTTCCGATGAAACCTGGCATTTTTATGCCGGAGAACCTTTGCAATTGTTGGTGATAAAACCCAGTGGCGAGTTGCAGAAAAATACACTTGGCATTGGCGAAAGTCAACAAACACCTCAATTTACAGTGCAAGCCGGAGATTGGTTTGCAGCCAAAAGTACCGGTGCTTACACGCTTTGCGGCTGTACCGTAGCACCTGGTTTCGATTTTAACGATTTCGTGCTGGGCGATGCAGCACAATTAAAAAATGAATTTCCGCAGCACAGGGAAATTATCGACGCCTTTAGTCGTGATTAGATTTAGAACTCCTGATCTATTAACAGCTTTTCAGTTTGTTAGCCATTTTTGTTCGTAAAACACATTTGTCATAGATAGCAAAATTCAAAGATTTGAAGATTCAAAAATTCAATGATTCAAAGACCTGCCTGCTCACCGCAGGAAGGCAGCCTCAAAGATTTGGGCAGCTACTCAACAGGGGTGTTAACTAACTATTGTGATTTTTTGTCCACTGATTATGGGGATTAAAGGGATTTTTATTGAGGTGAGGGTTGAGAGCGGTGATGAATTAGTGGTGAGAGCTGTATAGGTTTTGAGAGCTTGGATTTAAAGAAACGGTTCGCGATGCTCACCACAAGTGCTCACCGGGGCGTTAACTAACTATTGTGATTTTTTTTCCTGCGAGACACTGAAGCTCTACTTTCGTAATAATCCGCAACATTATAGATCACGATAGGTCAGGAGTTCTAAGATTACAAATGCTCAGTATTTTTGAACTTTAACGCGATTTTTTGAACGCCAAAGCAGCTTCTAAAAACAATACTGCCAGTGGTTTAGACAATTCCCCGGCCAGCGGTTTCCATTCGGGATGCCATTGCACAGCCACCAAAAAACTCTTTTCCGGATCTTCAAACACGATGGCTTCCGGCAGACCATCTTCGCTGCGCGCCACTACCAACAGGCTTTTCGCCAGCTTATCAATTCCCTGGTGGTGATTGCTGGCAATAAGGTGTGCCTTGCGCGAAAAATCTGCCAGCGGAAAGACCGTCTTTTCAGGAAAAATCAGGTGCTGCGTCCAGCCATGCCCATCAGTCCGATGCAATTTATCGCTGTCGTTTTCATCAGCCAGATCAATAAACAGCGTGCCGCCCTGATGCACATTAATTAGCTGCATTCCACGACAAATACCCAAAACCGGCAGCTTGTGTTCAAGCGCATGGGTGAGTGCTGCCATTTCCAGCGTATCGCGGCGCAGGTTGAAAATGCCGCAACGGGCGGTGTCGGCTTCGCGGCCATAAAGCCCCGGGTAAATATCATTACCACCAGTGAGCAACAGCGCGTCACAACTATCCAAAATGGTTGGAATTTTATCGATTTCATAGTCATAAAGTACAACTGTCCGGATATTGGCGTCCGACTCCAAAAGCCATTTGGAGTATTGATGGATTTCAGGCGAGCGTTCCCAGGAAACAGCAATCGTAAGCCTGTCTGCCGGCCGGGCAGGCATTTCGGACTGTGCCGATAATTGCAAACTACCAAGCCACAAAAGCAAAAAGAATCCGAGTTGATAGAAATGTTTGAGTGTGCGCATAACTTAAGTTTTGGTTGGCTCAAATTTAGGGATTTTTGTTGAGTCAGTGCGAGTCAGTGCGCGATAGTGTGGCGGAAAGTCAGGGTGCGACTATAAGGCCTCGCTAATCAGTCGCCCCCTGACTAAAACAAAGCTAACATTAATCCAAAACAGATTTTACAGTCAGTTATCTTCACCGCAACCGAAAAAAGCGCTCGAAATCCTCTACCGTTTATACACCCAATGCAATCGCTTATAAGATAAACGCCCCTTTCCTTAAATACCTGCTGCTCTAACGGGTTTTTTGTTTAATTTTAGTGCTGTAAATTTTTGATTAAAAAATGAACACAACCAATTGCATTATCATCGATGACGAAATCAATGCCCGCGAGGCACTTGAAGGGCTTATTAAGCGTTATTTTAGTGATAAAATTAATGTTTTAGAATTATGTAAATCTGTGCAAGAGGGTGTTAAAGCCATCAATAAACATCAGCCCGACATTGTTTTTCTGGACATAGAAATGCCGCATGACAATGGCTTTGAGCTGTTTAATTATTTTAAAAGCATCAACTTTGAGGTTGTTTTCACTACGGCACACCGAAAATATGCTATTGACGCCATCAAATTCGCTGCCTTTGACTACCTGCTTAAACCTGTCAATATTATTGAATTACGAGACGTTCTCAATCGCTTCCAGCTCAACCATTTAAAAAAGCAAAAAGACGAGCGATTACAGCGCTTACTCACCAATTTAGCCGGTTCCGGCAGTGGATTTTCACGTATTGCCCTGCCCATACTCACCGGATATCAACTCGAAAACTACCATGGCATTACGCATTGCATCGCAGAGGAAAACTACAGCAGAATTTTCACTGTTGATGGTCGTCAAATTTTAGCTTCTAAAAACTTGGGACTGCTACAGGAGCTGCTGCCAGAGAAACTTTTCTTTAGAATACACAAATCATACCTGGTAAACCTTAATTTCGTGAAGTCTTATAGCCGCTATCAGCGTCATTTTATTACGCTGGAAGACGGCACAGAGCTGGATGTTGCCAAGCGCCGAATTGAGGATTTCGTGCAAGCTATTTCAACTTATACTGATGCAAATAAGCTATGATAAATAAATGGTTATGTATGTTAGTATTGCTTTTTGTAAGTATTGACTTGCAGGCACAACGTTATCCATATAACCAATTTACTTCCCTCGAAGGTCTGCCATCTAACTCGGTTCGTTCCTCGCTAATTGATTCGCGCGATTGGCTTTGGGTTGGCACCGATGCCGGTGTGGCCCGGTACAAGGATGGCAGTTTTGTGAGTGATTCCCGGCTCGACACCCTCAAAGGAATGCGGGTTTGGGCCATTGCCGAGGATGATGAAAACAAGCTTTGGTTTGGCACTTATGGAAACGGTTTGGCATGTTTTTCAGGCGACAGCCTGAAGTGGTTCAACACCCAAAACAGTGCTCTAGCAGAAGATTTTATCCGAATTTTAAAATACTTGCCAGAACATAAACAACTACTAATAGGAGGCAGTAATTTATTTGCTGTAATGACGAAGGATTCTATACAAAACTTTAAGTTAACAACTAAGATAAATCCCTTTCCAGTAGTTGATTTTATGTTGAATAAGGGACAATACTATATATTAAGTGGCGAACCAGATATTTTTATCAGCTACAATCCTGATTACAAAAAAATACAATACTCAAGACATGGCTTTGATACGAGAAACCGCTACTGGGCAGGAATAGTTACACATAATAATGAAACTTATATTGGTGTTAATCGCGACAGTTACTATTATAAATCAGCAGAAAAAGAATTCACAAGAAAAGGCATTGGACAGGTATTTGAGTGGCTCGAAGATCCGGAGGGCAATATATGGGCTGCCGCCTGGAAAGCAGAAGGGCCGGGCGGTTTATTCCGATTTAAGAATGGAGAAATTACCGATTTCACCAAACTATTAGGTATAGAAAACGCCAGTGGTTGGGGCTTGGAATATGATTCTACCAATGGCTGCTTGTGGTTTTTAACACGAAACATTGGGCTTATTCAAATTCCAAAAACCATTTTTGAATATGTTGATTTACCTGAATACATAGCTACTGATGAGAGTATTGAGGCTATTCAATCCGATTTGAAGGGTAATATATGGATTAGTGCCAACACCAGACTTTTGAAATATGCAAATGGTGAGTTTCGAGAAATGGGTTATGAATTATTCTTAGAGCCAGTAATTAAGTATATTAACAATAATTTTTCTGAGATTTTTGGTTTTATAAAGACAGAAGGCAATAACAAAATAAAAGATGTTATCAATAAAAAATTTAAAAAATATGAACCTTCAAGTGCAAATATGGTCGATTTTTTAGATATAATATTAAAGCTCAACTTTACTGATAAAACACTTGGTGGTGAAGCATTGTATAATAGGATTCAAAATGAATTTCAGCACTTTAATAGAAGTAATTATGACTTTAGTTTTCTTATTACCTTTTATGGAATACAAGTTATAAATAGTAATAAAATAATTATTTCAAGTTCGTTAGGTATATTTGAATACGATTTAACTAAAGATAAGCTTGATTATTTGCCAAATCGCATATTTAACCTGCAAAACCTCCATTTCACAGATGATAGTTTGCTTTTATTCACCAGTGGATATTTAAAATATTTAGCACGCGCACAATTCAAAGCCGGACAATTATTACCGCTGTCAACAATGCACAAAGAGGATTTTCCCGAAACCCCGCAAAACATTGTTGTCGTAAAGGAAGCTCGAAAACGCCTCTGGTATGGAAGCCTTTACACCGGTTTACACAGCAGTTTTGGTGAAGACTATATTTCGCTAAACAAGCGCTACCCTGAGTTGCCACAGCAAATTTCTGCAATCGCTTTTGATGGCGACAGCTTGGCCATAGTTGGCGGTACTGATGGTAAGCTTTATATTTTTACTAATGATAAGCAAACACCCGTATTATTAAAAACTATTTCCTCAGCAGACGGTTTCAAAGCAAAAGGCATTATGTGGCTACAAAATGATGGTCATGGATTTCTTTGGATTGCTACCAATGACGCTTTGTACCGCCTTGCGCTGCAATCTATGCTAAAAAACGATTTAAAATTAGACCTATATAGCAAGAGCGATGGCTACAAAGCCTATACTTACTACAATTCCACAACAGATTTAGACGGAAATATATTGGCGGAAGCAGCACAAGCCTTGGTAAAAATCAATACCAATCCTGCAGGCCAGCTTCCTACCAATAAAATTAAGGCAGAACTCCATCAGATCGACCTTTTCCACAGGCCGGTAGATTGGGAAAAGCTGGGTAAAACCGACCCGTGGACGCAACTACCACAAAACCCGGTATTTGATTTTGATCAAAACTATTTTACCTTTCATTTTAGCAGCACGAACCGCATCAATCCAGAACAAGATTATTATAGGTATCGCCTTCTGGGCCTCGATACAAGCTGGTCGTATGCCAGCGTCGAAAAAAAAGCAATATTTACCAACCTCGATCCGGGCAATTATACCTTTGAACTATGTTTGTGTAAACCGATAAATAAAATTCAGCACACGCTTTCGTATCCATTTGTTATTTTAAAACCCTGGTGGCAGCAGTGGTGGTTTATTACTATAACCTTGGCTGCTCTAATCGCGTTGCTTTATACTGCCATAAGTTGGCGTTTTCGCGTTTTGCGTGAACAACAAAAAAAGAAGTACATGGTGCAACAACAACTCGCCGAACTGAAGCTAAAGGCATTACAAGCACAGATGAATCCACATTTTATATTCAATGTGCTCACAGCCATACAAAATGCAATATTAAAGAACGAGATTGACAATGCCATCAATTACCTCTCCGATGTTTCGCGCCTTATCCGGCGCACCCTGGATTACGCCTCCGAGAAATATATCAGCTTAGAAGATGAAATAGAATACCTTGAAAATTATTTACGTCTAGAAAAAATAAGGATGAATAGCAGGCTAACGGCAACGATTGAAATCGACTCTAAACTTGACCCACAAACAGCAGTGATACCGCCCATGCTTTTACAACCATTGATTGAAAATGCGATAAAACACGGCCTAAACAAAGATCAAAATACCGTAAATGTTTTAGTTCGCTTTGAAAAAATCAGTGACACCAAATATCAATGCGTGGTAGAAGATAATGGCCCTGGCATTAGCCCTAAGTCCACCTCTACCCATATCTCACGCGGTCTCGCTATGATTTACACCCGCATCCAACTGCTTAACGAAGAGTTTGGCGAAGAAGCATTTGCCTTTATCGTCTCCAATAAAGTGAATCCGGAAACTGGCGCAAGGATGGTGGTGGAGATGAGAATTTGAGTAGTTTTGGAAGAGCATATAACCTACATTATGATAAACACCTCGAATTTGCTATTCCCTTTTAATTTCTAAAAGAAAGCTATTTTTAGTGACTAAGTAAACCATCAACTTATTGGTATTACTAAAATTCACTAGTAAGATAATTTCACTAACTACAGGTGTAATATTAAATAATTTGAGACAGTTTTCTACTTTATAAAATAAATATAAGTTTAGAATCTACTATTAAAGTAAAAGCATTTAAGTTTTTTTATACACTAAAACTTGACTTTAAAGAAGCTGCCTCTTTTCTATGGAAGCAGCTTCTTTTAAAGTTCATCGAGAGAAAAAGTCAACTATTTAAAAGTCTTCAAATTTATTACTTCTTCGATGATACACTTTTAGATTGATTTTTATTAGTTGGAGGCTTTTTATCATTGTCTATTGTAACAACCTTACTTTCCCCTTTTGCATTAGATATACGAAACTGTATATTCCAGTTGTGATCATACCCTAACCCATTTATACTTTGCCATTCTTGTCCTGTGTTTATCAAATCACTATAACCCGGCACTGCTGGCCCAATATCATATCCTGCGGGGTAACTATTTGCAGGAGAATTATAAATAAAATAACCAATCCATAGATCAGTATTTGCATTTATTGTATATGGCTGATTTAATGAAACTTCATTCCAAGCATTAATTACTGGGTTATTAACTTCCTTATAGAATACAGGACTATTAGTATTTGGATTAGAACCAATAAAACCTTCAATAGCATAATTCGAGTTATAATCTTTTGGGAAAAACTTGACGCTCAAAATAGACCAGCCATTATATTCTTGTAATTGGTAGGGAGCTAACCTAATAGCAACGTCATAATTTCCGCCATTAGTCAGACCTAGCGCACCATTATTAATTCCATTATCGTAGTGCAGCCATTCATACTGAACTTGGTTGACAACTATATAATTTTGTCTTGTCATGACATCATTACCAAAACTATTGCTCGCCGTTAAGCTTACAGTATAATTACCAGGTTGCTGATAGGTATGGCTTGGATTCTTGAGCTGACTGGTTGATCCATCTCCAAAATTCCATAACCAGGAAGTGGGAGAATTATTTGATAAATCAGAAAACGTAACTACTAGAGGTGAATTTCCAGATCTTGGTGTTCCTGAAAAGTTTGCTACCGGAGCTGCGCCACCGGGACTAACAGTAATGAAATTGCTTTTGATAACGACATCCTCACCAAATTCGTTTTTCACTTCAAGTTTAACAGTATAATTGCCAGGGGTTTCATATGTATAAGATGGATTTCTTTCAGTATTAGAGGCTCCATTACCAAAGAACCACTTCCAAGATGTAGGATTATTAGAGGATTGATCGATAAAATTAACAGTTAATGGAGCAACGCCCTGTCGGGGCGAAGCTGTAAATTCACCAATCGGTGCTACACCACTATTATTAATTACAATATAATTATCTTTAATAATAGTATTATTACCGACACTATTTGACACCTCCAGTGAAACGGCATAAGTGCCTACATTTTGAAATACATGGACGGGATTCCTTTCCGTGCTTGATTCTCCGTCACCAAAAGTCCATTTCCACGAAGTTGGATTATTCAGAGATTGGTCAACAAAGCTAACATTCAAGGGAGATGTACCACTGCGAGGCGATGCAGTAAATTCAGCAATTGGAATTTCAGCACTTGTATTAACTACAATAAAATTGTCTTTGATAATAATATTCTCACCAAATTCGTTTTTAACCTCTAGTGAAACAGTATATTCACCTACGTTATTGTATGTATGTGATGGGTTTCTTTCTGTGCTTGATTGTCCGTCACCAAAAGTCCATCTCCATGAAGTAGGATTATTCGAAGATTGGTCAATAAAACTGACAATTAAAGGTGATGTGCCATTGCGTGGAGCCGCTGTAAATTCTGCAACAGGAGCAATACCAGTAGCATTCACCTGTATTAAATTATGTTTAGTTTCTGATGAAGTTCCAAACTCATTTGTAACCGATAGTATTACGCCAAAAGTTCCAATTTGCGTGTAGGTATGAGCTGGGTTTTTAACATTACTTGTACTGCCATCACCAAAATCCCAACTCCAAGACAAAGGGCTATTTGATGATAGATCAACAAAGTTTACCGTTAAAGGATTCATTCCAGAAATAGGACTTGCACTGAATTCTGCTATTGGTGCAATACCTACAGGCTTTACTATTATGTAGTCATTTTCAACAGTTTGATTTGATCCATAAGGATTTGTTGCAGTTAATTTAACATCAAAACTACCAGCACTTTGGTATGTATGTGAAGGATTTTGAGTATTGCTGGTAGCTCCATCACCAAACTCCCAAAACCATTGTTTTGGATCCTCTGTTGATAAATCGGTGAACTTTACTGAAAGAGGCGCATCACCAGTAGTAATATCAGATTTAAATGCAGCTTCAGGAGATTTGGCTTCAAGTGTTGTAAAATTAAATTGACTGCCATAGCCAACTCCTTTTTCGTTTTTTGCATAAGCACGAAGATAATATATTGAATTTGACTCCAGACTATTTAACTTACTCTGAAAAACATCTGTTCCACCACCTTCATCAGTAATCCCATTGTTCTGTTCAACCGTAGGATCAGAATTTTTACTCCAAACAACACCTTTAGAAATAATTTCAGCACCTCCATCAGAAATAATTGTACCACCACCAGTCGCACTGCTGATTGCTATTTCAGTTACCTTTTCTGTTTTAACCTGAGGAATTTCCGCCTCATCTTTTTCTTTTTTGCAACCAACAACGAGCATAACTATAATCAAAACTATCGAACTTATGCTAATTAAAATTTTGTAATTGTTCATGATGTTTAATTTTAGAAAAACATACTATTATTTGATTGTGAAAAATTCATTTTAGAAAATACCTAAAAACCTTTTCTTTTGAGTCGTATCTGAGTCTAAAAAACTATTGTTGTTAATTTTAAATTCAGCAGACTTCAATATATAATTTTCTTTATCTTTAGTTATAATATACAAGGTATTATTTAGTAAAATAAGATTTTCACTTTGTTTTCTACCTTCAGTTGAGTAAAACGTTTGTAGTTTATCCTCTTTAAAAACTAAAAAAAGATCTTTTTCTTCACTATTATACACATTTACCCCTGTGGTTTCTCCTCCTACTTGATTTAGAAGTGAGGGATGTGCCTTGCGTTCCAACAATTTATATTTATATCTATAAATAGAATACCCATCTACCTGACTGCTTAAAAAATCATAAGGCTGGGAACCTAATACAGAAACTACTTTCTCCAAAGAAGAGCCATGTGTAAGTTTGAAAACATTTTCAACTGAAGTAAACTTTGGCACTTGAACCGCAGCACATCCTGATAATAAAAATACACTCAAACTGATTACAGCTAAAAAATAAATTTTACTTTTCATAATATAAATTTTTAAAACCCTACTCATTAGGCTTTTCGGGAATCGCCCCAGCTATTACCTGAGCAAGACAGGCTGTTTTTTTAGGTGGTTACTAATCTCCACCAGATATTTTGAATCAACTACTCATAAATTAAAAAACCTTGAGGTCAAAATCGAAATATTTTTACAAATTTGGACGCTTTAGTCTGATGAAAAATGATAAATGTATTAACGTTGAAAAAATTAAATAAACGATGGTTACTTCCACATAACCGTCAAAAAATAATAAAATATTTCGTATCATAAAAGCCTACAAACATCCTCAATTTGATTTTTTAAGGATTATTCCATATAAAATTTCCAGACTTAATGCGCACATTAAATGAAATGCTTAAACTTTTGGAATAACTATTAATTTGGACTTCATAAAAACCTAATAATCAAGATTATACGAATTGCAAATCGCGAGTTTCAAGAGCTTTATGTGTCTGTATATAGCTGTATTTCAACACATTGTAACAGATGTTAGATCCGTTAATTTTAAGCGGCTCGGTGTTTATACAAACATTCATCGAAAACAGGGTTGAGTTGTTGGAATTTCAAATACGCTTTTTCGTCTGTGACCAATGTTTCGATAAAATCGAAAACGTCAACACCTGCGAAATCGCAAAATATTTCCAATACAAGCCAGAACATTTCTTGAAGTTTGGCAGCGATATTATGCTGCATTGCATCTTCTAATGCTGCGCTGAATATACCGTAAAAAGAACTGTATTCACATATTCGCTGGTGAAATGCCAGCAAGGTATATTGTGTCAGGTTAATGGTGGCATCAGCAATTTGTGCATCAAAGCTGGTGGATTTACACTTACCCAAGTTGAGATATTGCTTACTCTCGCGGAAGAAAATTTCGATAGACCAACGAATCTGGTAAACGTTCATTATTTTTTGAAAATTAATTGTTAGATCAGTCGTTGCCAGCAATTTCCATTTAGTTGATTTCCCCATTTTCACGAAGAAAAGATTTATACGAATACCTCCATAAGTAACCGGAACCTTAATATATTTTGAATTATGTGAACGTGCTGTGATGGCTTTGCGTTCAAGTTTCACCAATAATTCAGCAGCGTTATATGTACGGTTATTAGAGACCAGGTTGTATTTTGTTATGCCTATTCTGGCCAGCGATATCAAATTGATGCAATGTTTTTTGCTGAGTTTTGAAACCAACTTGACCAGCTCAATATTAAAGTGCCAACTGTCGGTAAGTACATAATCAGCCTGGAAACCACGTTTAACAGCACGTTTTAACATGGACATCATATTTGTTGTTTTTTTAATGTCAGCTTCTGCTTCCCTTTGTTTACCAGGAGTTTGCGGATCGCGTTGCTTTTTAAATTGCTGACCAATTTGCTTTTTTGTCAGGCCATAATCTGGATGTTTACGCTTGGTCTGTTTTAATTCCGAGCGCAATTCTATAGCTTTGTTTTCTAAATCAGCATATTTTACCTTTGACTTTTCAAGCCTGTTGGCGGTACGTTTTACCGTGGCAGTAACTTGCACTATTTGTTTAGTGGCACTTTTGGTTTGTTTGCCCTTGTTTTCTTTTTTAACCAATCTTAATGTCTGCCAGGCTGTTGCCAATGTTTGTTCTATTTCTTTCACCTTTTGGCGTTGAATTCTTAATCGTTTGTTGGCGGTATCCAGTCGTTGTTTTAAATCATTTACCTGACTGCCTTTTTCACGGTGTAACGAGAAATCGATCGGGTAAAAGCTTAGGCCATCCCAATAACCCAACACCAAGATTTTGTATCCAAAAATATAGCTGCAACTTACATGATCGTACATCCGGCTAACAAGTTCTGTCTTGATACCACTTTTTGACAGGGGGCTATCATCGAAAATAAATGCGCGAATTTTAGTGATAGCTTCCGGGTTCAACTTATGTGCAAGTGTTTTGAATCGTAATGAAACCAGGTAAAGCAATGAACGCCAACTGACCTTGGGGTTATTCTTCAAATCGTAAAAAACACTATTGCTACATGCTACACTTTGCATCCCCGACAAGCCGGATTTTACTACTAGAGGCACGCTTTTGATATGATAAAATGGCATCATCAACAAAAGCATTAAAACGTCTGATACATCTACTCCACATCGTTTTACGCTATTAAAAAACTGACCTATCCTGTATATTTTCATTTTGTTCAAGGTATGAAAAATGGTGTCGGCGTTTTTTACTGGGCTATCTTCTACTGTGCCTATTTTTTTAGTACTTTTGATTTGTTGCATGACCTGTAAAGTTTAAGTTTGTAACTTTTGTTGTAATAATCTCAAAATTAAGCAATTATATCAGTTCATGCAACTTTTTTTATCATTTCTTTAGTTTTTTTAAATTCTGATTGTCAGCGTGTTATGAAGCCTAAATTAATAGTGGAATAATTATCTCATTATAAAAATCTGACAATTTTTCAAACTTCCACAACCTGTATCCAAGGCCTTTGCTTATTGTAAATACTGTTTAAACATTGTTTATTTCGAAGTTTAATCATTTATAGACGTATTAAGCACGTTTTATTTATGAGTAATATAAACATAAAAACCTATAGAATATTTAACAGACATAATTGCTTTTAATTGTAAGCAAATTACACATTCAAGGGCATTTGACTTCATTGGAAGAAAATTCCATTACAAATGAAATAAATATTTAGTAATTTTAGCTTTTGAAGGCTTAAAACACGGAAATTCAGAACACGACTATAAGGCATCGTTATTTAGTCGTCCCCTGACTGGAACAAAGCTTGCAGTCAGAGCGCAACTGTTGTTTGTCGCAAGATAGTCGCACCCTGACTTACACGTGCTGAAAGTCAGGGTGCGACTATAAAGCCTCGCTAATCAGTCGCTCCCTGACTAATTCTAAAAAACCTATTTAACCAACAAAAAAATACTTGCACCCAACGTAATCAGTAAGATAGATTTTTCAAAAACTTTTATGGGTAAAAAACGGTTAATCCGCTTGCCAATAAACGATCCTATAAAGAGAATTGGCAAGAATAAACCGGCGATTTTGAAGGTTTGGAAAGTGAGAATTTCGGTGAAGGCATAGCCTGTTAATGCGATTATTGAAGTAACAATACTAAACCAGGCAAACACCTCTCGAAATTGCTGGTTGCTCACCTTCGTCGCGTAAAGAAAAAGTGCCAATGGCGGCCCGCTGATGGAGATACTTCCGGTTAAAAAACCCAAAACAGCGCCGGCAAGTTTATAAGCAAAAGGCGTTTGCTTTATGCTGTATTTTATGCCAATTAATGACAAAACGGATAACAACATAAAAAAGGCACTCATTATTCTAATTATCAGGCCTTCTGAAAAGTAATTGAGTGCCAGTACACCGGTGATGGTAAACACAGCACCATAAGTTATTAAGGACCTGAATTGCTTATTGATAAGCTTTTGGTCTTTCCGTTGTAGCACGATAATTATTGAAGCAATCAAATTGCATAGGATAAGTACCGGAATCAGTTCAATTGGCGAATACCAAATAAGCAGTGGAGGCAATGATACCAGCGCGAAACCAAAGCCGGTGATGCCTTTTATCAGGCTTGCTAACAATACGATTAAAATTATCCAAAATAATTCCATAATAATTACAAGTTTGCGGTGATCGCAATAAATGAACTAACGCTGATAATAATCCACAGTAAAATGCCTAAGGTAAAGCTTTTCAGTCCGGCTTCCTTGGCGTCGGCGAAGGAAATATTAGCACCGATTAAGAACAGCGCGACTACCATTCCACGTTTGCCCAACCAGCTAAGATGTGCGTAAGTAGCTTCTCCAGAAGGAATTAAATACGCAATTACAATACTTACGACAAAAAAAGCGATAAACCAGGGAATTTTTACTTTTCCGCCTCCTTTATTTTTTTGTGTTAGCGCGATAACCAACGAAAGCGGGATAATCCACAGGGCGCGAATCAGCTTCACGGTGGTGGCAATTTCCAGTGCTTCAGGACCATAGCTAGCACCAGCACCCACAACCGAGCTGGTGTCGTGAATGGCGATGGCTGCCCAATTTCCAAAAACCTCCTGGCTCAGATGAAAGTGATGTCCGATAATTGGGAAAATCACTAAAGCAATGGCGTTGAGGACAAAAACTACAACCAACGAAAATGAAATCTGATGGTTTCTGGCATTTAAAACCGGTGCTACTGCTGCGATGGCGCTGCCGCCACAAATTGCTGTTCCACTCGAAATCAGCAAGCCGATATTCTTGTCAACTTTAAATATTTTGGTGAGTAAGAGACCTGCTGCCATCACGAAAATCACAGAGATCGCTGTTTCTAAAAATCCTGTTTTAGAAGCACTTATTACCTGTGTTAAACTCATTCCGAAGCCCATCAGCACGATAGAAGCCTGCAAAGACAAAGAAGTGTATTTAGCGATATTTGGGTGTTTCAGGCCGGTTAGCGATAATAAAATCCCGATTCCAAGGGCAATCGCAGGCGACATAAAAGGCATAAAACAGAAGAAAAGAATTACGCCATAGAGTAGATATATTTGCTTTTGTGTTAAGGACATAATTTTTACTGTTAAATTGACAGCAAAATTAGTTCACATTCATAATTAATGAAAATACTAAATAGCTATTCAGTATAACTAATAGTTATACCGAGAAAGGAAATCGACAAATAAATTAGTAAGTGAAGCGTGATGGCCTTGTTTTAACGCAATTCTAAATTTGCGGTGAAAGCTGATTTGCTGGATATTCAGTTTCACGATTTCTTTTAGGCGCAATTCTTTCTCTATAGATTTTTCTGAAACAAGAGCTATTCCGTCGAAATCGCGCAGGAAGTTTTTGATGGCTTCGGTGCTGCCCAAATGAATAATGGTATTGAGTTTTTCAAGGACAATATGATGTTTCGACAACACCTTATTGATCACTTGCAATGTGCCTGAGCCCTTTTCACGGAGCACAATAGGAAGCTCCTGCATATCGTTTACTGACAGCAGTTTACGCTTTGCATAAACGCTATCTCTTCCGGTAACAGCCACAATTTCATCATCCAAAAAATCGATATATTTGATATTGGAATGCGAAGCTTGGTTTTCGACCAGGGCTAATTCTATTTCGTTTTCCAATAGTTTTTGTTCCATTTCAAACGAATTTCCATTGAGCAGGTAAAGCTCAATCTCCGGATAACGCTTATGAAATGAGGCGATTACCTCAGGAATAAGGTATTGTGAAATGGTTGAGCTTGCGCCAATGCGTAAAACACCTTTATAGGCATCATTCAGCCTTTGCAAATCAAATTCGAGTGCGCTATACGACTGCCTGATTTTTTTGAGGTGATTATAAACAAGCGCTCCTGCTTTTGTGAGGTAAATTTTGTTGCCTTTCCGCTCAAATAGTGCCACGTTCAGTTTAGTTTCCAGCTCCTTAATATGATTGGTAACCGCAGGTTGGCTGATAAACAATTCTTCCGCAGCTTTTGAAAAGCTCAAATTTTCGGCAACAGTCAAAAAAACCGTATCTCTATAATCCATTTATTTCGTATAAAAGATAAATTTCTGATTACCAAAATTAAACTTTTTAGGTTTAGTAATATCAATCCTCTTTTATCGGCAATCAAATCGTGTAAAACTCTATGCTTAAATTTAACGAAGGCTTTTTACAAAAAAACTTAATGAAATACACTCGATTGGTTAAATACCACCTCTTTACTAGATCAAACCGAAAACTACCGCAACAAATTTTTACCGATCCTTTCATGAAAAATCATTAATTCAACTGTGCTCTTTTTTGCCGGCTTCTGCGTACCGAATAACTGATAGAAACTAACAATATGGTCGTCAATATCGCGGGCAATGCCAAAAAAAGCAAACCCAGTCCCGGCGTATTTTTACCAGTTACAGGATCATAGTTAAAGCAGGAAAACAAACTATTCTGATTCGGCAAACGATAGGTAGGCGAAAAAATATTATTCACACTTCCAATCAACAGCTCCAGATCGCCTTGCTCCCTCAACCCGATAAGTTTTTTGGTGATATAACCTTCTTTATTGATACCAACCAACAGGGCATCATGATCGAATTGCTGGCGCAAGCTGTCCCAAACCGGGTCAAAACCAACGGATTGATTGAGTCTTGAAATGCTGTCAGTAGTGGCAAAAGTCCATTGTTTGTTATCTTCCAGTCCCAGGTTTTGGGCAAGCCGACGCATATCGCTTACACTGTCACGGGGATCGAAGCTTACAACCAGCACCTGAAAGGGATTTTCCTGGGTCTTAAACTGTAGGTTTTCCTTTAACTTCACTAAAAACGGATTGCAAATCCCGGTGCAGCGGGTAAATATTAGTGCTAAAATTACCGGCCTCTGGGCGTATAGCTCATCAAAGCTTGCTGACTGTCGGTCAACGACTTGCAAGGGCACATCAAATACTTTTTCATAGATGTTCGTCTCCTCCTTCAATGCATTTGAAGTGGTTTGTGCCTCCACGAAATTGCAAAAACCAATAATCAGGAGGAGGAGAAAAACAATATTTTTAGACATCTTTTAGTGATATTATAGAAGAGTATCAATATGGGAATCAGGTAAATAGTAGCAAAGACAGCACCAAAATTCGCCAGAAATTTTGCAGAGGTAAATTCTGCCGGATAATTGCTGTAGCGGCGCGGAATTGAGTCGGCACCGCCAATATAAAAGGCCAGCAGAAAGCCTGCACCACCTATGATAAGCAGTGAAAGTATCAGCTTCGAGAATTTTTCACTCACTTTCTTTTCAGTAAACTGAATTGAAAACCAATAGAAGAAGCCCAGACTGAACAACACATTACCCAACACATTATAGGTATGAAAATGCGCCGGAACCCATAAGGTATTGTGCAACA
>Ga0265293_10004654_pt1 | contig 23977 bp, 26 predicted proteins | sample Munlanlewell138R_FD_192505 | JGI IMG/M metagenome (GOLD analysis project Ga0265293, IMG submission 192505) | Leachate microbial communities from a municipal landfill in Southern Ontario, Canada - Leachate well 138R | ecosystem: Engineered > Solid waste > Landfill > Unclassified | place: Canada... | reverse complement strand
CTAATGCTATTTTTAAAGTTAGACTGGAAAATGGTCACGAAATTTTAGCCCATATTTCTGGAAAATTGAGGATGAACTATATAAGGATACTTCCTGGAGACAAGGTAACAGTTGAACTGTCGCCCTATGATTTAACGAGGGGCAGAATAACCTGGCGAAACAAGTAGCATGGGAGGGATTTAAATGAAAATTAGACCATCAGTAAAAAAAATGTGTGAAAAGTGTAAAATAATCAAGAGACATGGGAAAGTAATGGTTATTTGTGAAAACCCAAGACACAAGCAAAAACAAGGTTAATCGTGAATGATTTTTTCCATGGCAAGGTATTTATTTTAGGAGGTGTAGACATTAATGGCTAGAATTGCGGGAGTTGACTTACCAAGGGACAAGAGAGTGGAAGTAGGTTTAACCTATATCTTTGGAATTGGTAGATCAAGATCAAATGAAATATTAGCAAAGTCTGGTGTAAATCCAGATACTAGGGTCAAGGACTTAACAGAGTCAGAGGTTGCAAACCTTAGGGCTGTTATCGATGGTTACCATGTGGAAGGTGATCTTAGAAGAGATATAGCTCTAAATTTGAAAAGGCTGAGAGAAATAAATTCTTATAGGGGAATTAGACATAGAAGAGGCCTGCCAGTAAGGGGCCAAAGGACTAAGACCAATGCTAGGACAAGAAAAGGTCCAAAGAGATTGGCAGCTAAAAAAGGCAAGAAGTAAAGGAGGGAAGATTAAGTGGCAGCTAAAAAAGGCAAGGTAACTCGAGTTAGAAGAAGAGAACGTAAAAATATAGAAAGAGGTCAGGCACATATTTCATCTACCTTTAACAATACAATGGTCACCCTAACAGATTTACAGGGGAATGTATTGTCATGGGCAAGTGCAGGACAATTAGGCTTTAGAGGTTCTAGAAAATCTACTCCTTTCGCTGCACAGCAAGCAGCTGAGGAAGCAGCAAAAAAAGCCATGGAACATGGATTAAAAAGCGTAGAAGTATATGTAAAGGGACCAGGTTCTGGAAGGGAAGCAGCTATTAGGTCACTACAAGCAACAGGATTAGAAGTAAATATGATAAAAGACGTTACTCCTATTCCTCACAATGGTTGTAGACCACCAAAACGAAGAAGAGTATAATAGGAGGTGTAATATATGGCAAGATATACAGGTCCAGTATGTAGACTATGTCGTAGGGAAGGCATGAAACTTTACCTAAAGGGAGATAAATGCTTTACAGACAAGTGCCCAGTAGCTAAGAGAGCCTACGCACCAGGTCAACACGGACAATCAAGAAAAAAGGTGACAGAATACGGTATGCAGCTTAGGGAAAAACAAAAAGTTAGGAGATTTTACGGCATTTCAGAATCTCAAATGAGTAAATATTTCCTTAAGGCAGATAAGATGAAGGGCATCACAGGTGAAAATCTGCTTAGATTACTTGAACTGAGATTAGACAATGTAGTATATAGAATGGGTTTTGCAGCCTCAAGGGCAGAAGCAAGACAATTGGTGACCCATGGTCATTTCCAAGTAAACGGTGCAAAAGTTGATATTCCATCTGTACTACTTTCGGTAAACGATGTAGTGGCATTTAAGGAAAGATCAAGGAACAGCGAAAAAATAAAGAGTATAGTAGAAAATCATAGTGGCAACACTGTTAAATGGGTAGATGTAGATCTTGAACAATTAAGGGGTAGCATTGTAGCTGAACCAACCAGGGAAGATATAGATATACCAATAGAAGAACACTTAATCGTTGAGTTATATTCTAAATAATAGCATTCATAACAAAATCAGTTGCCCTCGTAATTAAATAAACCAAAACTTTAAGGAGGGTTAATGTTAATGATAGAAATTGAAAAGCCAAGAATTGAAATTCTAGAGTTGAGCGATGATGAAAGTTATGGGAAGTTTATGGTAGAGCCCCTGGAAAGGGGTTACGGTACCACTCTAGGGAATTCACTTAGAAGAGTATTGTTGTCATCACTACCTGGTGCTGCAATCTCTTCCATAAAGATTCAAGGAGTACTACATGAATTTTCTACTATTCCAGGCATCTTAGAAGATGTACCAGAAATAATATTGAACATCAAAGGCCTTGCAATGAAAATGCATACAGACGAGCCAGTGACCCTTAGAATAGAGGCTCAAGGGGCTCAGAACATTACTGCTGGAGATATTATAACAGGTGCAGATGTGGAAATTATAAACAAAGATCATCATATAGCTACTGTAAATGAAGATGGTAATCTATATATAGAACTTGAATTAGTAAAGGGTAGAGGTTATGTAGCAGCTGAAAGGAACAAGAGGGAAGGCCAGCCCGTTGGTGTGATTCCAGTAGATTCGGCATTTACTCCAGTTAAAAAAGTCAACTTTTCAGTAGAAAACACAAGGGTAGGTCAAATTACTGATTATGATAAATTGATTCTTGAAGTATGGACAAATGGAACAATAAAACCAGATGAGGCAACTTCCTTAGGCGCCAAAATACTTACAGAACACCTAAATCTTTTTATTGGGCTAACTGAACATGTTAGTGAAGTAGAAATAATGGTAGAAAAAGAAGAGGATAAGAAAGAAAAAGTCCTAGAGATGACAGTTGAAGAATTGGACCTTTCAGTTCGTAGCTACAATTGCCTGAAGAGGGCAAGCATAAATACAGTGGAAGAATTAACCCATAGAACTGAAGAGGACATGATGAAGGTAAGGAATCTCGGGAAAAAATCCCTTGAGGAAGTCCAAAGGAAACTTGCCGAACTAGGATTAGGTTTAAAGAAATCCGATGAGTAATAAGGCATAAAGGAGGGATAAATGTGGCAACATTAAGAAAACTTGGTCGCCCTACAGATCATAGAAAGGCAATGCTTAGAAATCTAGTGACATCTCTACTAAGGAATGGTAGGATTGAAACTACAGTTACTAGAGCTAAGGAGACAAAGAGAATGACAGATAAAATGATTACACTTGCTAAAAGAGGAGATCTACATGCAAGACGTCAAGTCTTAGCCTATGTATACGATGAAAGCGTAGTCAAGAAATTATTTGATGAAATTGGACCAAATTATGCAGAAAGAAATGGTGGTTATACGAGAGTCCTAAAGCTAGGGCCTCGACGCGGAGACGCTGCAGAAATGGCTATCATAGAACTAGTATAAATAGTAGGGGATTAAGTTTTAACTTAGTCCTCTTTTTATGACCTAACCCGATTTATTCGACCGAAGGGAGGAAGAAATCGATGGTAGGTCAAACGCTTAATTTCCTAATTGTTAATTTTACGTATTTGTGTTATATTATAGTGTGGTAATGATAATAATCATAGATTTCCATAATAGGAAATTGTAACTGAAATGAGGTACTAGAATGAAGGATATCATGATAAAAATTGAAGAGGTAACATATGAATATAAGTCTTTAATAGATGATAGCATTCAACAAGCCGTAAAGAAAATAAGTCTAGAGATAGAAAAGGGAGAATTTCTTGTAATTTTGGGACACAATGGCTCGGGGAAATCCACACTGGCAAAATTGATGAATGGTTTAATCACGCCCTCTAGTGGAGAAGTTCAGGTAATGGGTATGAATACAAAGGATCAGGAAGACATCTGGAATATCCGTGAAAAAGCAGGAATGGTATTTCAAAATCCAGACAACCAAATAGTGGCTACCATAGTAGAAGAAGATGTAGCCTTTGGACCGGAAAACCTGGGAATTCCACCAAAAGAAATAAGAGAAAGAGTAGATAGGGCCTTGGAAGTAGTTGAAATGGTGGAATATAAAAGCCATGCCCCCCATTTATTATCAGGTGGACAAAAACAAAGAGTGGCCATAGCCGGTATATTGGCCATGAATCCGGATTGTATCATACTAGATGAGCCGACTGCCATGCTTGACCCAACTGGGAGAATAGAGGTCATGAATACAATCAAAAAGCTAAATAGGGTAGAAAACAAGACAATAATACTCATAACCCACTACATGGACGAAGCAGTTGAAGCAGATAGGATACTGGTAATGGAAGAGGGAAGTGTAGTCATGGAGGGCACACCCAAGGAAATATTTAGTCAGGTAGAGAAAGTAAAGGAACTGGGATTGGATGTACCCCAAGTAACCGAATTGGCATACGAGCTTAGAAAAGAAGGCATAAATATAAGAAATGATATACTATCAATAGAAGAATTGGTGGAATTGCTATGACAATAAAATTAAACAAACTAACATTTATATATAATCCAAATACGCCCTTTGAAAAAAAGGCATTAGACCAGATAAGCCTAGAAGTCAAAGAAGGAGAATTCATAGGGCTGATAGGTCATACAGGCTCTGGAAAGTCCACTTTGGTACAGCATTTAAACGGTCTAATTAAGCCTACATCTGGTGATATTATAGTAGATGGGGTAAACATTGCAGACAAGGATGCAAACCTAAAGGAAATAAGACAAAAGGTTGGACTAGTATTCCAATATCCAGAGCATCAATTATTTGAAGAAACAGTATATAGGGATATTGCCTTTGGACCGAAAAATTTAGGCCTAAAGGAGGAGCAGGTAGAAAAAAGGGTAATGGAGGCCATGGAACTAGTAGGCCTTGAATATACTTCCTTAAAGGATAGATCCCCCTTTGAATTGAGTGGAGGACAAAAAAGGAGAGTAGCCATAGCTGGTGTAATAGCAATGAAGCCAAAGGTCCTTATATTGGATGAGCCAACTGCAGGACTAGACCCTAGGGGAAGAGATGAAATACTAGGGGAGATTCAGAAACTATACAAAAAAGAAAAGATAACCATAATCCTAGTATCCCATAGCATGGAGGATATAGCCAAGCTAGTAGATAGAATACTGGTTATGCACAGGGGCAAGATAGAAATGGACGATAAGACTAGGGAAGTATTTAAGAGGGCAGATGAACTAGAAAAGATGGGACTTGGAGTGCCACAGATAACAAAATTGATGAAGAAGTTAAGGGAAAAAGAAGAAACTATCAGGGACACCATACTGACAGTGGAAGAAGCAAAGGAAGAGTTACTAAAATATTTAAGGAGAAAGAAAGATGCTTAAGGATATAACAATAGGTCAATATTTTCCAGGCAATACCTTAATCCATAAACTGGACCCTAGGATAAAAATTATCATAGTCTCCCTTTTTATATTTTCCCTGTTTTTCATAAGGGACTTCACTCCCTATATATTTATTTTAGGCTTTATACTCTTGGTAGTGAAGATTTCCAAGGTTCCCCTAAAGTTTATACTAAAGGGAATCAGACCGCTATTATTTATTATACTAATTACATTTTTCATCAATATATTCATGACAAGGGGAGAGGTAATATTTGAGCTAGGCCCATTGACCATAACCAAGGAAGGGCTAAGGCTAGGATTTTTCATGGCCATAAGGCTAATATTCCTCATAACAGGGACTTCACTCCTTACACTAACCACATCCCCTATAGCCCTAACTGACGGCATAGAGAAGCTATTAACCCCCTTAAAAAGGATAGGCCTACCTGCCCACGAATTGGCAATGATGATGACAATAGCCCTAAGATTTATTCCCACACTATTGGAAGAGACAGACAAGATAATGAAGGCACAAATGGCTAGGGGTGCTGATTTTGAGTCGGGCAATATATTAAATAGGGCCAAGAATTTAGTTCCCTTGTTGGTACCCCTATTTATAAATGCATTTAGGAGGGCTGATGAACTGGCAACAGCCATGGAGGCAAGGTGCTATCGGGGTGGAGATAATAGAACTAGACTAAACGAATTAAAGCTGGATAGGAAGGATATCGGAGCCCTAGTATCAATGACAGTATTTTTTGGATTTATTGTAAGTACAAGATTTATCTAGGTGAATTATGAAAAATATTAAATTGACTATAGAATATGAAGGCACTAATTATTCTGGCTGGCAAAAGCAAGAAAATGCCCTTGCAATACAGGAGCTATTAGAAGCTGCCCTCGGTGAACTACTAAATGAAAAAGTCAAGTTAATAGGCTCTGGGAGAACTGACGCTGGAGTCCACGCCCTAGGTCAAGTAGCAAATTTCAGGACAAATAGGTCAATTCCTGGAGATAGATATAAGCATGCCTTGAAGTTATACTTGCCAGATGATATAAGCATAGTAGATTCAGAAGAGGTGGATTTAAACTTTCATTCAAGGTTTGATGCTGTGGGCAAGGTATATAAATACCTTGTATACAATGGGGAACTCCCTAGGGCAATATATAGGAATTTTGCCTATCATGTGCCCTACAATATAGATATGGATAAGATGATAGAAGGATCAAAGTATTTTATTGGCAGCCACGATTTTGCAGCTTTTATGGCAGCTAATTCTGAAGTAAATAGCACTATTAGGACCATTAATCAAATATCCATAGGAAGAAAAGGGGACCTAGTAGACTTTGAAATAGAGGGAAATAGTTTTTTAAGAAATATGATTAGGATAATAGTAGGAACACTCTTATATGTAGGCTATGGAAAGATTGATCCAAAAGATATAGAGCAGATTATTGCAAGCAGAAAAAGAAAAAATGCAGGGCCAACAGCCCCGCCACAGGGACTATTTTTAAAAGAGGTTTTTTACCCATAAAAACCTCTTGACATTGATAAATACATGTATTAGAATATACTATAGTGTTTTAAAAGGAAACCCCGGAACCTTTTTAACATATAGAAGACAAGGTTGGTATAAGGAGGGAAAAGAATGAAAAGCTTTATGGCTAAGACAAACGAAGTTGATAGAAAATGGTATCTTATAGACGCTGAAAACAAAGTACTTGGGAGATTGGCTTCTGAAGTATCCCAAATATTAAGTGGAAAGAATAAGCCAATTTATACTCCCCACGTAGACACAGGTGACTTTGTTATTATTATAAATGCAGATAAAGTCAAATTAACTGGAAGAAAATTAGAGCAAAAAACCCATTTCTACCATACTGGTTATCCAGGTGGAGATAGGCAAATTCCTTATAAGAGGATGATGGCGGAGAAGCCAGAGAAGGTTATAGAATTAGCAGTTAAAGGAATGCTTCCAAAGAGCAGTTTAGGAAGAAAAATGATAAAGAAGATGAAAGTTTATAGCGGAGCTGAGCACAATCACGAAGCTCAAAAACCTGAAATATACGAATTATAATATCTAGGTTGAAAGGAGGACTGTAAATGGCTAGTTTACAATATTTTGGAACTGGAAGAAGAAAAACTTCTGTTGCTAGAGTAAGATTAGTACCAGGCAATGGTGATTTCAATATAAATAAAAGAAATATAGATGAATATTTTGACTATGAAACCTTGAGGGTAATTGCTAGAGAGCCCCTAACCCTTACTGAAACATTAGATAAATACAATGTCGTTGTAAATGTTAATGGTGGCGGATTCACAGGCCAAGCAGGTGCCATAAGACATGGAGTAGCAAGGGCATTACTTAAGGCAGATGAAGAACTAAGACCTATACTTAAGAAGGCAGGGTATTTAACAAGGGATTCAAGGATGAAGGAAAGAAAGAAATATGGCTTGAAGAAGGCCAGGAGATCTCCACAATTTAGTAAGAGATAGAGACTAACACATATATTACAAACAGAATCAACCCACCGGCAGAAGCTTGGTGGGTTTTTTTAAATGATGCATATTGAATAGAGGTGTTTTATATGAATGTTAATCTGGTAAGATGGGTAATAGTGTGGCTATACCTTTGTCCAAAACAATATTAGATGAGTTGAATGTTGATGAAAGCAATTTTGAAAGTATTAGCTTTGATATAAGTATTGAGGGACATAAACAAAAAGTATATAGACCAGGTCTTGTAATTTCAGATCCTGTAACATCTATATAAGTGTCACAGGATCTATTCTTAGAGGGGCCTTATATCCTTGACGCTTTTCCTCAGCATTAGTTTATAGCCCGCCACAAATTTACTGTAGGGAATTTCTTGTTTCTCTATAATTTGTAGCAAAAGCTCTGCAGCCTGTCGACCGACGGTGTCATTATCCGAATGGATAGTGGTTAGAGGTGGATTTATATAGGCAGCCACATCCACATCGTCGAATCCAATAATTGAAATGTGGTCAGGTACTGTTAGGCCTATTTCATGGAGGTAGTGGATAGCACCTAAGGCCATGAAGTCAGTTGCTGCAAAAATAGCAGTTAGCCTTCTATCGGTTCTTTTTATAATTCTTTTCATAGAATTATAGCCGCTTTCAATTGAAAAGTCCCCTTCATCTAAAAAGTCGGGATTAATAGTTAAATTACTGGCCTTCATAGCCGCTTCAAATCCCCTTCGCCTTTCTAATCCTGCAGCAGCGTCATATTCAGGCAAACCAATATAACCTATATCTACATGACCCATTTCGATTAAATATTTAGTGGCATCCATTGCCGCATTATAGTTATCCTGTAAAATACATGGAAGATTTAGGCGGTCGTTTTCCTGTCCAATCATTACAATGGGGATGGGATATTTTTTTAGCATGATATAGTGGTCATCAGTAAAACTTACAGCAAAGTATAAGATACCATCTACTCGCTTTTCTTGAAAGACTTTAAAGTAGTCTAATTCTTCTTTTTGGTCAAATCTACTATTTGCCAACATAAGATTGTAGCCTTTCTTCCTTAACACATCAGTAATTGCATTGATGGTGCTGCCCAGAGACGTAAGATCTAGAACCTCTACGGAAATCAAGACACCAATAGTATTAGTTTTATTACTTTGCAATTCCTTGGCCAAGGCATTAGGGCGATAACCAGTTTCTTCAATAATATCCTCTACCTTTTTACGTAACTTTGGACTTACGGGGGCGGTATTATTTATAACTCTAGACACAGTAGCAATTGAAACGCCAGCTCTTCTGGCAACCTCTTTTATATTCAAAATATTCACTTCCTCTAATAAATATATACGACTGTTTATTTTTAATCATAAATAAAACATATAAATATGTCAACAAAAAAGGATTTTAACTCAATAATCAAAATATTTAAAGAATTCCTAAAAAGTTATTGACTTTGCAGACAGAATATACTATTATCTAAATATGAAAAGCTTTACAAAACTTATGAACAATTTTGGAGGGGAAAAAAATGAAAAGGATTATTACTACATTTCTAGTTATTGCCCTTATAATTATCTCATTGACTGCTTGTGAGAAAAAGCCAGACTACGACGTATACATTTGGCAATCTAAAGGTGAAATGGCTGATGCTTTGGAGGAATTAGTTGATAATTATGAAAATGAGACGGGGAAAAAGGTAAAGGTAATTTCCAACAGGGCATCTGAGGATCACATGGGACCCTTGAGGGCAGAAATGAATAAAAGGGACATGCCTACTGTGTATTCCATTCAGGGACAAAGAGAATTAGAGGAATGGTTAGGAGGCGGGTTTGTAGCTGATTTAACCGACTGGTCTTTTGCAGATGAAGTGGCATTTGGAAAAGGTGGAATTTCAAGAGATGGGAAATTATATGGGGTTCCATATAACATTGAGGGCTATGGCTTTATTTATGATGAGAAGATGTTGACAGAATTGGGACTTACAGAACTAGACATTAAGAGTCTTAGAGATGGTTCTTTCGAAGAATTTGAAGAATTTGTGGTTTCGGTAGATCAATGGATTAATGGACAAGATGTATCAGGAAAGTGGGCTAAGATTAACGAGGCTAAAAAAGAAGGGGAACTTGAGAATGTAGATAGTGTCATAGGTTTTCCCGGTAAGGCAGCTTGGGTATATGGAGATCACCTTGTAAATATTCCATTTGTATACGAATTTGGAACCCAAGATAAGGCCTTGGTTGCAGAGACAATAGATTTCACATATGCAAATCAATATAAGGCAATTTTAGATTTACAAATCAATTTCTCAAAAGAAGGTTTTAGTAATGATTTATTACAAAATGATTATGACGAACAAGCAAAGATAAAATTTGGCGGTGGAGAAGTTTTCTTTATACAACAGGGTAATTGGGCTTATGGTGAAATCAATGATGTAAACCCAGACAAGGCTATGAGGTTATCCTTTATACCTTTGAAGGTGCCTACGACAGCAGGTGATGTAACAATCCCAGAAAATCATCCAGATTCTATGCCAGTATTTGCACCAAACTATTGGGCAGTCAATGGAAAGGTATCCAGTGACTTGCAAGAAGAGGCTAAGGCCTTTATTGAATGGATGTATACCAGCGACATAGGGAAAGATTTTGTCGTAAATAAATTTAATTTTATACCTGCTGTAAAGGGTTTTGAATCCTCTGACCTTAGCTCCATGTATTCTCTAGGACTATCAGTCATGGACTATGTAGAGAGAGAAAAGGCATTAGATGGTGTATTTATGGCAATGCCAGGTGGTTGGTCTATGAATGAACTAGGAAATGTCTTGCAAGGATCCTATATTACTTCAGGTAAGCAGGAGGATTTTGAAGCTGCTATTGACCATTCCATCCAGAAATGGGAGGAGCTTAGAAAATAAGAAAAGTTAATGATTGGTAACTGTAGGAAGGTTATAGGTTTTTACCTATAGCCTTTCTGTAGAGAAAAGGAGGTAGGCTATGAAACAATTAAGGAGGTCTTTTCCATTTTTTGTGGCACCGGCACTTATCTCATATATATTAGTTGTGATTATTCCTTTTATGATGGGGATTATATACTCATTTACAGATTGGAAAGGGGCATATGTAGCTGAGTGGTGGGTTGGACTAAAAAACTATCGGATTGCATTATCTGGGGCAGAATTCCTTTACTCCCTTAAACTAACCTTGCTTTTCACCATTTCAAATGTTATTTTGGTAAATATTTTAGCCTTCACCCTGGCTCTATTAGTTACAAGGGGATTTAAAGCTAGTAATTTATTTAGAACTACATTTTTTTTACCCAATGTAATAGGGGGTTTAATCCTAGGATATATATGGAAGTTTGTATTTGATGTTATTTTTGACAAAATGATATACAATTTAACATTTATGGAATTTTTCAGGTACTGGCTCCAAGATGAGAGGAAGGCATTTTGGGCCTTGGTAATAGTTGCAACTTGGCAGATGGCAGGTTATATGATGATTATTTATATAGCTGCTATTCAAAATATTCCAGAGGAATTATTAGAGGCTGCTGATGTAGATGGCGCTAGTTTTTTATCAAAATTGGTCCATATTATTATTCCACTAGTGGCACAAGCCTTTACCATAACCATATTCTTAACCTTATCCAACTCCTTTAAGTTACTTGACCCAAATATCTCCTTGACAAATGGGGGGCCAGGGAGGAGAACAGAGCTTTTGGCCCTGCATATATTTAAAACAGGGCAAGAATATGGGCGATATGGGCTTGCTCAGGCACAGGCAATCATTTTCTTTTTTATGATTGCCGTAGTTACACTGGCACAAGTCTACTTTAGCAAGGGAAAGGAGATTGAATCATAGTGAATAGTAAAAAAAAGAAGACGGGGATATTATTTGTTATAACTGCAATATTGGCACTACTATTTGCATCTCCATTGTATTTTATTTTTGTAAACTCTTTTAAACCTGAATTGGATCCAGATTTAAACGATATTTTAAGAAATACTATTAGCCTCCCTTCGGAATGGTCATTAAGATATATGAAGGAGGGGTTTAAGTCTGTAAACTTTAGTCAGGCATTCCTTGTATCTTTGTTTATTACTACTGTATCAGTAGTTTTAATAATATTGGTATCTGCCATGGCGGCTTGGGCCCTAGTGAGGGTAAAAACGAAAACATCTACCATGCTATTCTTCTTCCTAATATCTTCCATGTTGATCCCTTTTCAGTCTCTCATGTTTCCTCTTGTAAAATTCATGTCCATTCTCGGATTGGACAATCTATTTGGATTAATCATAATGTATATTGGTTTCGGGGTAAGTTTGTCAACCTTTCTTTTCCATGGCTTTATAAAAAACATCCCTATTGCTATTGAAGAAGCCGGATATTTAGATGGTTGCAATACGATACAATTATTTGTATTGATAATATTGCCCCTTTTGAAGCCAATAATCATCACTGCGGCAGTATTGAATGTTATCTGGATATGGAATGACTTCCTGCTTCCATTTTTGATTTTACAAGATATTAAAACAATACCCCTTGCTATACAAAGTTTGTCTAAGACTTATTCAATTAGATGGGACCTATATATTCCAGTTGTATTTTTGTCTATCATTCCTGTCCTAATTTTTTATTTTCTAGCACAAAAGCATATCATAAAGGGAATTACATCGGGCAGCAACAAATAGTATATAAGGCTTTCGCCTAAAGATGGTCAGAGGATAGGGAGGGGTCACATGATATTAGGAGCAATTGAGGCAGGCGGGACAAAAATCAACTGTGCCATAGGCAATGAGGACGGGAAAATATATGACTCAATAAGGATAGATACAAAAAGCCCTGAGAAAACCATAGCTCAAATAATAGGGTATTTTAAGAAAAATCCAGTGGAAGCTATGGGTATTGGAAGTTTTGGGCCAGCGGTTGTAGATCCTCTTTCAAAGGATTATGGCCTCATATTAGATACACCCAAACAAGGTTGGGAAAATTTCAACTTTTTGGGAGCTTTAAAAAAATACCTTGACATTCCCATGGTTTTCGACACCGATGTAAACGGTGCGGCCTTGGGAGAATACAGGTGGGGAGCAGCGAGACAGGTAAACTCCTGTGTATATATGACAGTTGGCACTGGCATAGGAGGGGGGGCCTGTATAGGTGGAGAGTTGTTACATGGAATCTTACATCCAGAGATGGGGCATATTCCTGTAAGGATTCACCCTGAGGATAGTTTTGAAGGCATTTGTCCATTTCATAGTAATTGCTTGGAAGGCATGGCTTCAGGACCCTCTATGGAGAAAAGATGGGGGAAAAAAGCAGACTTATTAAAGCCTAGTCATATGGCCTGGGACCTAGAGGCATATTACCTGGCACAGGGAGTGGTAAATATAATCCTTTTAATAGGCCCGGAGAAGATAATATTAGGAGGTGGTGTAATGTCACAAGGCCATTTATTGCCTAAAATTAGAAAAAATGTACAATTACTGTTAAATGGATATTTGAAAATTGGATATTTAGAAAATGATATAAATACCTATATCGTGGAACCGATGCTGGGCAAAGATTCGGGCTTGTACGGTGCACTGGCCTTGGCCTCTAAATGGGAAAATAAACAATTACATGGAGTCCAATATGAACATAAAAAAACAAGATAGGGAATTTGATCTCTTAAAGAAAACTTATATGAAATTATATGGTAATCAGGGATACTGGGAACGATTGATTAAGCTAATGGAAAGATATAGGGAAGAACGACCTGAATATTTGAAAAAGATGGATAAGGAAGAAGCAAATTGGTATCAGAAAGCGGATGTTGTAGGGCTGACCCTATATATAGATTTATTTGCAGGGGATATTCAAGGCTTTATCGATAGGGTCTGGTATCTTAAGGAATTGGGAATTACCTTCATACACTTTATGCCACTCTTAGAAAGTCGTAAAGGCAATAGCGATGGGGGCTATGCTGTAAAAGATTATAAATCCATAGAGCCTAGCCTAGGGACCATGGAAGATTTTGAAAGGCTTTTAGAGATATTAAGAAGAAATGGGATTAGAACTTGTATCGATTTCGTAATAAACCACACTGCAAAGGAACACGAGTGGGCTATTAAGGCTGCAAAGGGGATAAAGAAATATGAAAATATGTATCTAATCTACGATTCGGATGAAATACCCAAGGCATTTGAACAAACTGTGCCCCAGGTGTTTCCAGAAACTTCGCCGGGGAACTTCACTTATTATGAGGAGTTAGGCAAATGGGTATTTACTACATTCAATGAATTTCAATGGGACTTAAATTTTAAAAACCCCTATGTTTTCGAGCAAATCGTCGATATTTTATTATTTTGGGGTAATAAGGGAATAAATGTTATTAGATTGGATGCAATTCCCTTTATATGGAAGACCCTGGGAACCAGTTGTAGAAACCTACCAGAAGTACACACCCTACTGTTTATGATACAGAAGATAGTCCAATATGTAAGTCCATCTTACATAATATTAGGGGAGGCCATAGTACAATCAAGTGAAATAGTTAAGTATTTTGGTGAAGACGAGCAGGAATGTCAGCTCATGTATAATGCAGCAATGATGGTCAACATCTGGAATGCATTGGCCACAAGGGATATAGGGCTATTAAAGATAGATCAAGATAGGTTTAAACTACCTTCTTGGGGCACATGGATAAATTACCTTAGATGCCACGATGATATAGGATGGGGTTTCAATGAAGAAGCCATAGAGAGTATGGGCCTTATGCCAGAAATGCACAAGCAATTTTTAATTAACTTTTATAGGGGAGAATTTCCAGGGAGCTTCGCAAAAGGAGAACTCTACCAATTTAATCCACAAACCCTAGATGCTAGAAATTCTGGGACCCTTGGCAGTCTAGCAGGTCTAGAAAAAGCAAAGTTAGAGCTAAATCACGACCTAAAGCTTTTAGCATATAAACGGATAAAACTCATTTATGGGCTTTTATTTGCCAGCTCAGGTATACCACTTATTTACAGCGGCGACGAATTAGCTGTTCTCAATGACTATAGCTATAAGGAGGATCCAAACAAATCCCATGATTCGAGATGGGTGCATAGAAGTAGGTTCGACTGGGAAAAAGCTAAAAATAGAAATAAAGACTCTTCTTCTGAATGTGTAATATTTCAAAGTCTAAAAAAGTTAATTGAGGTCAGGAAGTCCAATGAAATTTTTAAATCATCCATAAGTGTCAATACAATAGAAACAAATAATAGGTCTGTATATAGTTTTTTTAAAATAAAAGACAAGCAGAGTTTTGTAGGAATTTTTAACTTCTCAGATAAAAGACAGGTGATTAATAAGAAGATATTCACAAAAAGAGAAATCAAGTTTCCCAAAAAAGATATGATAACAGAAAGAAAGATAGATATGCAAAAAGACGAGTTAATTTTAGAACCATATGATTTTTTTTGGCTTATGTAAATAGTAAGGCTGAAGTAAAAAAATTCTCTTACCCTATTAGGGCATAGACGGGAGATTTTAAACTTGATTTTGCTTGGATTCATTTTGATTTCCATTTCATAAGATTGGATGAAAGGGGTTTAATTATGGCAAATCTATGGTTTAGGAAAGTTTGTAAAAGGTATGAAAATGGATTTGAGGCAGTAAAAGACTTTGATCTTGAAATAGAGGACAAGGAATTTATCATATTTGTTGGCCCCTCTGGTTGTGGGAAATCAACGACTCTCAGGATGATTGCAGGATTAGAGCATATTACAGATGGAGAAATATATATTGATGGAAAATTAATTAATAATGTAGAGCCAAAGGATAGGGATATTGCTATGGTTTTTCAGAATTATGCACTTTACCCCCATATGACGGTATTTGGGAATATGGCATTTAGCCTGAAACTCAGAAAAGTGCCAAAAGATGAAATAAAAAAGCAGGTAGTAGAGGCAGCAGGGATTTTAGGCATTGAGGACCTGCTAGATAGAAAACCAAAGCAGCTTTCCGGAGGGCAAAGACAGAGGGTGGCCATCGGCAGGGCAATAGTCAGAAATCCAAAGGTATTTCTATTTGATGAGCCTCTATCTAATTTGGATGCAAAGCTAAGGGTACAAATGAGGATAGAACTAGCTAAACTTCACCAAAGCTTAAAGACAACATTTATTTATGTAACCCATGATCAAACAGAGGCAATGACATTGGGAACCAGGATTGTTGTGATGAAGGACGGACTTATTCAACAAGTAGATTCCCCCCTGACAATATACTCAAAACCTGTCAACAAGTTTGTAGCAGGTTTTATAGGCTCCCCACAAATGAATTTTATAGATAGTAAGCTGGAGAATATTGGGGGGGAGTTATGTTTTAAAATTGGTGACCACTTAATTTTCCCACCCTTTGAAAAAGCTCAAGTATTATTAGATAATAACTATATGGGAAAAGAAATCACTATAGGAATTCGTGTTGAGGACATACATGATGCTAAGTTTTACCCAGAAGCCTCTGAAAGTAATATGGTAGGGGCAAAAGTAATAGCAAAAGAATTACTTGGAGCTGAAATATACTTATACTTAACATTGGGGAAGGATGAGATAATTGCAAAGGTCGATCCTAGAACAGATGTAAAGATAGGAAGTCAAATAAGTCTAGCCATTGATGTAAACAAACTACATTTTTTTGATATAGAATCGGAAAAAGCCATTGGCAACTAGAGTCACAGAAATGTGACTCCTTTTTATCCCTTCCATGGAATAAGTTTAGCTAGGCTAAAATATATTTCTATAGGGAGGGATAGTATGAGACTTATAGTCATAAAAAGGAAGTACCTTTTGATGGCCCTTATACTTATAGGACTTATCTATTTTGTAAAAGGAAAATACTACAAAAAAGAAAGAGGGCAGGTTACATTTTTGCCCATATCAAATAAGGTAATTGGTATAGATCCAGGACATGGAGGAGTAGATCCAGGTGCAGTTGGGAAAGCAGGAATAAAGGAAGATAAGATAAACTTGCAAATCGCCAGGAATTTGAAAAGGCTCATAGAGCAAAGTGGGGGCATAGTCATATTGACTAGAAACTCAGATGAAGGATTGTATTCTGAAGACGCCAAGACCCTCAGGCAAATGAAGAATGAGGATTTAAGAAAAAGAAAGGAGATTATAGATGAAAGTGGCAGCGAAATATTTATATCTATACACTTAAATAGCTTTACCCGTTCCAACTATTATGGGGCCCAGACCTTTTATAGGAAGGGTTCTGTAGAGGGAGAAAGCCTAGCCCAAATAATACAAGACGAACTAAGGAATGTATTGGATAAGGACAACAAGAGGGAACCCCAGCAAAGAGATGATGTATATTTGTTAAATGAAATCCAGGTTCCATCCACCTTAGTTGAATGTGGTTTTCTATCTAATAAAGAGGAGGAGCAATTATTAGACGATCCCATCTACCAGGAAAAAATTGCCTGGGCAATCTACATAGGTATTTTAAATTATTTCAATGAATTGGCTACTGTTAATCAGTAGCCATAATCGTTGACAAATACCCGGTTTTGTTATAACATATTTAAGATATGAAGAGACTAACATGAGAGAAGGTGCATATGATGGGCGGTATAAAGTTAAGTAGAAAACAATTATTCATATCTATTACTTTGATCATAGCTGGAATATTTTTAATGGGGTCAATTTTGATGGGTTCAGGTGTGAAGAAGAAGCTGATTATCGAAGTTGGGGATAAGTCACTGGGATTGAGCGATTTCATCAATGGAGATAGTACAAAATACGAATTGATTACAAGACTTGAAGATATAGATTTTGAATCGACAGGGGAAATACCTGTGCAAATTAAGTACAAGGAAAAGAACTATGAATCCAAACTAGTCATTGTAGACACTACTGCACCTCTGGTAAAGACAAGTGAAGTAGGAATTATAGTAAATGACAAGGAGCCTTTACCTGAAGATTTTGTAGAGGAAGTCTTTGACTACTCCGACTTTACAATTTCCTATAAAGAGCTTCCGGATTTTACACATATAGGTGAACAGGAAATTTTTATCGTGGTTGAGGATAGTTTTGCTAATGTGACAGAGGCCCAGAGTCTCTTGACAATATATGACATTGAAAAGAGTATAGAGGTAGAGCTAGGCCAATACCCGACAATCGGCAGGGAGAAATTCCTAAAGGGGATAGACTACGATTTACAGATACTTACAGATATTAGTAGCATCCTTGGAAGTCCAGTAGGTGAATACAAGATAGACATTTCTATTGATGGATACATATTAGAGGGGGCTATCAATATCGCAGACACTACGGCACCAGAGGCCAGTGTAAAAGGTGTAGAAAGCTTCCAAAATATCAAACTCGATGCAAGTGAATTTGTATTTGATGTAATAGATGAATCTGACTATAGGGTGGAGTACAAGTACGAGCCCGACTATGCTGTATTGGGGGAACAAGAAGTGACCCTATTAATTGTAGACCAGTATGACAATACTTCCGAGTACAAGACCACCTTGACAGTAAAGAAGGACACAGAGCCGCCAGTTATCACAGGTGTCAAGGATATAATTGCCTATCTAGGCAAGAGCATATCCTACAAATCAGGTGTGGAAGTTAGGGACAACTCTATGGAAGACATTGAATTAGTCATAGATAGCAGCAAGGTAAACCCAAGGGAAAAGGGTACATATGAGGTCCTATATAGGGCAAGGGATAGGGCTGGCAATACTACTGAAAAGAGGGCTACGGTCACAGTAGTAGGGCTTGTTGTTTCAGAAGAAGAGTTCAATGGGATTTTAGATGGAATATTAAAGAGGATATTAAATGACGGCATGGGTGAAAAAGAAAAAGCCCACGCCATATACAAGTGGACCAAGGGTCATATTGCCTATACTGGTTTTTCCGAGAAGGGCGATTGGAAAAACGAAGCATATCGGGGAATAAAAAATGCAAAGGGTGACTGTTTCACCTACTTTTCTGTGGCAAAGGCCTTGTTGACCAGGGTAGGAATAGACAACTTAGATATTACCAGGTTAGGAGGTGCCACTGAGCACTACTGGAACCTAGTAAATATCGATGGCGACTGGTACCACTTTGATGCTACCAGAAACAATGATAGGAAAGAGACCTTTATGCTGACAGATGCGGAATTAGAGGCAATAAACAAGACTAGAAACAACTACTATTATAAGTACGATGAATCACTGTATCCCAGGACTCCCTAACCTTTAGTGGCAGTCGGCAAAGAGACAAGCATCTACTAGAATAAAAACAGGCAGGTGTAATTATGCAGAAAAACGTATTGGAGTATTTGGAGGGGGCTGTAGGCTCCAAGGCCCAAAAACCAGCTTATGTAGACAATCAAACAAGTTTGAGTTTTCAGGATGTATATCAAAGGTCTAGAAGCATAGGGACTTTCCTATCAAAAAAACACTACAAGGAGCCCATAGTCGTGTTTATGGGCAAGAGTCCAAGAACAATCACGGCCTTTTACGGGGTCTTGTATTCAGGAAACTACTATGTGCCCATAGATGGTGAGATGCCCTATCATAGGATAGAATTGATATTTAAAAACCTTAACCCCAGGGCAGTCATATGCCATGGGGAGCAGATAAAGACCCTTAGGGACTTTTCCTACGATGGAGAGATATATATCTATGAAGACATTATAAATAGTGAAATAAATGAGGAAAAGCTAGATGAAATCAGGGAAAGGCAAATCGACACGGATCCCATATACATAGTGTTTACGTCGGGTTCCACGGGAATGCCAAAGGGTGTAGTTGCCTCCCACAAATCGGTCATAGACTATGTAGACAATTTATCGGATATTTTAGCTTTTAGTGAAGATACCGTATTTGGGAATCAAACCCCTCTCTATGTAGATGCGTCATTAAAAGAGCTATACCCTACGCTAAAGTTTGCTGCCACGACCTACTTGATTCCCAAGGAACTATTCATGTTTCCTCTGCAATTGGTAGAATATCTAAATGAGCACAAAATCAATACTATTTGCTGGGTAGTTTCGGCCCTTACTATGATATCTTCCCTGGGAGCCTTTGACAAGGAGATACCCAAATATATCCATACGGTGGCCTTTGGCAGCGAGGTGTTTCCTATAAAGCAATTCAGGCTTTGGAAAGAGGCCTTGCCAAATGCTAGGTTTGTAAACCTATATGGGCCAACGGAGGCCACAGGTATGTCCTGTTATTATGAGGTCAATCGTTCCTTTGAACTGGATGAAGCCATACCCATAGGCAGGCCCTTCAACAATACAGATGTAATGCTGTTGAATGGAGATAATCAGCTTGTCACAGATGGAGAGGAGGGGGAAATCTGCATCAGGGGAACATCCCTGACCCTTGGATATTACAACGACCTTGAAAGGACCAGGGATTCATTTGTACAAAATCCGCTGAATCCCCATTATCCTGAAACTATATATAGGACAGGGGATATTGGAAAATACAATGAATATGGGGAATTGGTATTTGTTTCTAGGAAGGACAATCAAATAAAGCATATGGGCCATCGAATAGAGCTAGGTGAAATCGAAATGGCAGCAAATATGGCCCCTAATGTGAACTATGCAGTATGCTTATTCGATGAAAACAAGAAGAGAATAATATTGATTTATACGGGAGAAGCCACCACTGCAGAAATGGCTGAATTTCTAAAGGGAAAACTACCCAGATTTATGGTACCTAACCGTATAAGAAAAATTGACAGTATGCCCTTTACCACAAATGGTAAAGTTAATAGGAATTTACTAAAAGAAGAATATACGAGGAGATGATAGTATGGATATAATATTAGAGCTATTAGAGGATTTACACCCTGAAGTAGACTTTGAACAGTGCAATACACTAATAGATGATAAGATCTTAGATTCCTTTGACATCGTATCATTGGTGACAGACCTTTCAGAGGAATTTGACATTAGCATAGCTGCAGAGGAATTGACACCGGAAAACTTCAACTCTGCCAAGGCCATTTATGAAATGGTAGAAAGATTAGTAGATTAAGTAGGGGGACTTATGTTATTTACCACATCAAACTTTATATTCTTTATAATTATTTTAACGACATTATATTATTTAATACCTAAGCGATTTCAATGGATGCTGCTCTTGTCAGCTAGCCTTATATTTTATGGCATAGCAGGGACTTCCTATTTGATTTATATATCCTTGACCATAGTATCAACCTATATTGCAACCATGGCAATTGACAGGATACAGGAAGCTTACAATACTAGCATAAAAGAGAATAAGGATAGTTTAACTAGGGAGGAAAGAAAAGAGATTAAGGCAGAGATGACCGCCAAAAAGAAGCTTTGGCTGGTCTTAGCCCTCGTGTTTAATTTTGGCATACTGGCTCTTTTAAAATATTCTGATTTCATAGTTTCAAATATATATAGGGACTTTGGAGGTTTTGGCTTTGTATTGCCCCTTGGAATTTCCTTTTATACATTTCAGACCATGGGTTACTTGATAGACGTCTATTGGGGAAAATATAGGGCCGAGAGAAACATCTTTAAACTTGGGCTCTTTAGCTCATTTTTTCCTCAGTTAATTCAAGGTCCTATCAGTAGATTTGACGATTTAAGCCCCAGCCTATTGGCTGAAAAAGATTTTAATTGGGAGACCTTTAGCTTTGGCGTACAAAGAATATTGTGGGGCTACTTTAAAAAACTTGTGATTGCCGACAGGCTACTTATAGCTGTAAACACCATAATTAGAAATCCAGACAGCTACCAAGGGATCTATGTCCTACTGGGCATGTTTTTCTATGGGATTCAACTATACGCAGACTTCACTGGCGGTATAGATATTGCCATAGGTGTAGGACAAGTTTTTGGAATAAGGCTAAAGGAAAACTTCAACAGGCCATATTTTTCAAAATCCATAACGGAATATTGGAGGAGATGGCACATATCGTTGGGCACCTGGTTTAGGGACTATATGTTTTTCCCGATTTCAGTCAGCAAGCCAATGATAAGGCTATCGAAAAAGATAAGGAAGAATTATAGCAATGAAATAGGTAAGAGAGTGCCTGTCTATATAGCTACCTTGTTAGTTTGGTTGACAACGGGGATATGGCATGGTGCAGCTTGGAATTTTATAGTATGGGGGCTAGGAAATGGCATAGTCATACTAATTTCCCAAGAGCTTACCCCTCTCTACGATAAGTTCCACAGGAAATTTGATGTGAAGGACAAGTTTTATTTTAAACTTTTCCAAGTGACCAGAACTTTTTGGCTGATGAGTTTCCTGAGGACCTTTGATTGCTATAGGGATGTAGCTACCACCTTTAGGATGTATTTCAGTATATTGACTGTAAGGAATTTAAGTGAAGTCTTAAATGGGGGCATTATGAATTTGGGCCTAGGCATGGAAGACTATATATTACTAGCCGTCAGTATTTTAATCCTTCTAATGGTAAGCCTTAATCAAAGAAGGGGAGCTATTAGGGTTGAGCTCTCAAAAAGACCCGTATTTTTAAGTTATATATTGTTTTTCACACTATTTATATCAATAATTATTTTTGGCAGCTATGGTATAGGCTTTGACCAAAGTCAATTTATTTACAGCCAGTTTTAAAAGGTCTATAGGAGGTCAGCATGAGGAGAAATAAAACTGTTTATATAATTCTTGCTCTACTTAGTCTAGGTATCTTGTATTTGGTCCAACAATTATTTATGCCAAAATACATAAGTACCATACAAGAGGGAAGTTTAGTAGAAGAGTATTATTTGGAAGATTCCAATCACGATGTCCTGTTTATTGGAGACTGTGAGGTGTTTTCCAATGTGTCTCCCATTACACTATGGGAAAGGTATGGCATTAGTAGCTACATTAGGGGAAGTGCCCAGCAACTAATATGGCATTCCTATTATTTATTGGAGGATGCCCTTAGATATGAAAAACCCCAGATTGTAGTATATAATGTCCTAGCCATGAAATACAATGAACCGCAAAAGGAGGCCTATAATAGGCTGACCTTAGATGGCATGAGGCTTTCCCTTACAAAGCTAAGGGCTATAGAGGCATCAAAGATGGAGGAAGAAGGAACATTATCCTATTTGCTGCCAATCTTAAGGTATCATTCTAGATGGAATGAATTGTCCTTAGAGGACCTTAAGTATATATTTAAGAAGGACAAAGTCTCACACAATGGCTATTTGATGAGGGTAGATACAAAGCCTGTAGGTTATTTGCCCAGGGAGAGAAGACTAGCTGATTATCAGTTTGGAGACAGGAGCTATGATTATTTAGATAGGATTACCAAACTGTGCAAAGAAAATGATATAGAACTGATATTGATCAAATCCCCTAGTGTCTATCCCCACTGGTATGATCAATGGGATGAGCAAATGGTAGATTACGCAGAGAAAAACGACATAGAGTATATTAACTTCCTTGATTATGTAGATGTCATGGGCATTGACTATGAAAATGACACCTATGATGGAGGGCTTCATTTGAATCTCAAAGGAGCTGAGAAGTTTACAAATTACCTAGGTAGTATACTGAGGGACAGTTACGGTTTACCCGACCATAGGGAAGATGTGGAGCTTAGAGCAATATGGGACAAAAAGATAGATTTTTACTACGATATGAAGGCAAAGCAAGAGGAAGAGCTAAGGATGTATGGCTACCTTAAAAGCGTTGGGGAAGCAGCCCAGAAAATTGATGAATAGGAGATAGTAAGATGAAAAAGTATTTGATTTTAGTATTGGCGGCCCTTTTACTGACGGGCTGTGGCAAGCAGGCAGACAAGGTTGAAGATACAGGGGAAGACTTGACCGTAAACCAGCAGGGGGAAAACAGTCCAGGGGAAAGCGGAAAACAAGCAGAAGGTAAGGAGGACCTGGGCTTTTCATTTACTAGTGGAGACCTAAAGATATATCTGAACCAGGAGGCTACACCCTTTGTTAAAACTTTGGGCAATGCCATGGAACAATTTGAGGCTCCCAGCTGTGCCTTCCAGGGAATGGACGTGTTTTACGTCTATCCAGGATTTGAATTATCTACCTACCCCTTAGAAGGCTCACATTACGTAAGCACCATTGATTTCATAGACGACAGCGTGTCGACAGAGGAGGGCATCTATATAGGTTCCAGTCTTGAAGACGTCATCAGCAAATACGGTGACAACTACCAGCAGTCAGGAGACATATATACCTATGTATCTGGGGATACCAGCCTAGCTTTTGCCATAGTAAATGGGCAGGTTGAAAACATTACCTACATGGCCTTGGTTGGCGACCAAAAGTAAATATATTTTTTTCACAGGTACTAGGGAAATATTTCCCTGGTACTTTTTCTAGTGCGCCCAGCATGGGCGTAAACTAGTCGGTGAAAGTCCGATACGGGGGTTGATAGTGCCAACCGTTAGCTTAAGACAAGGGTGTCCATCGTGAGGTGGAATCTGAAGGAAGTCTGCGGCAAAA
>Ga0265293_10004653_pt1 | contig 23978 bp, 22 predicted proteins | sample Munlanlewell138R_FD_192505 | JGI IMG/M metagenome (GOLD analysis project Ga0265293, IMG submission 192505) | Leachate microbial communities from a municipal landfill in Southern Ontario, Canada - Leachate well 138R | ecosystem: Engineered > Solid waste > Landfill > Unclassified | place: Canada... | reverse complement strand
GGGGCGTTAAAAGAAGCAGTGCGCGGCATGGAAACCGATTTGGGAGTTTTTATTTGCGGCGGCAAGCGAGTATCGCGCAACACTCCCCAAGAAACGATTGGTTGGGGGCAAAAATTGGGGTGGGATGAGCAAAAAACCGGCAGATTGGTTAATGCCAGCAAAATGGCGGCCAAGGTGGATTCGGCGCTGGTGCAGGACGGATTTTCCATCTACGCGCATAATTTGCTGTTCACAAATTCGGGCAAATGGGCGGTGATTCAGCAAGGAATGAATGTTGATTTGCAAAAAGCGCGCCGCTATCACTGGATGTCCGATGGCGTAAATGATTTTGATGTTGAGCCTCATTCGGGCATTGCCAGCGACGCGCGCCTGGCGCATCTCAATCTCACGGCAAAAGAAAGCCAAAAAAACAAAGAAATTTCCGCGGACTTGGTGAAAGTCGAACCGGCGGCATTTTTAAAGGATTTTCAAAAACTGGCGGCAAAAAAATCAAAAACAATGCCGCGCGTTTCTTCTCCGGCCGGCAGCAGCTTGGGATCTCAAAGCTGCCTGCCCGGATTTGTGGATATGGAATTAAACGATGTGGAATTTCATTGGCATCCGGTAGTTTCGGAAAAATTTAACGTAAAGCGGCTCAAAAAAACCATTGAGAAAGCTCATTCTTTTGCCCCGCAAAATTTTTTGCAATTGCTGGCCGGCGAGGGCATCGGTCCCAAAACCATTCGGGCGCTGTCGCTGGTGGCCGAAGTTGTCTACGGCGCCAAGCCGTCCTATGAAGATCCGGCGCGCTACACGTTCGCGGTGGGCGGCAAAGATGGCACGCCGTTTCCTGTGGATCGCGCCACCTATGACAAAACGCTGGCGGTGATTGAGCGGGGAATTAAAACCAGCCAAACAAATCAAAAAGAAATTGATTCCGCCCATCGCCGCCTCGAAACCATCACCTATCCTTTTTAAATTTGTATTTGATTCCGTTAGGGCAACCCATAACCCGCATTCCGTAGGGGCAACCCATAATCCGCATTCCGTAGGGGCAACCCATAACCCGCATTTCGTAGGGGCAACCCTTGTGGTTGCCCAAATAAAATACGGGCGGGTACAAGACCCGCCCCTACAAAATAAAAAATGAAGAATGATTCTTCCAATCGCGCACGAAAAGGGAAGATCGCATATAAAGATTTAAACATGGCAAGGTTTCACCTTGACCAAATTTGGTCAAGGTGAAACCTTGCCACACTTGCGAAATAAGATGGATATTGATGAATTTGAAAAATTGGTTGTGCGGGCGGCGGATGAATTGCCGCAAAACATTAAAAACGCATTGGAAAATGTCGCGGTTGTGGTAGAGGATAGGACACGAGGTGATTTGCTTGGGCTGTATGAAGGCATTCCCGAAACTGAATGGGGCAAAAACGATGCCATTTGCTTACCCGATAAAATTACGATCTTCAAGCCGGCGATTGAGCGGTCAGCAAAAACCGATAACGATATTAAAGAATTGGCAAAAATCGTTCTTTGGCACGAAATCGCCCACCATTTCGGCTTTGATGAAGCCGGCGCCCGCCGATTGGAGCGCAAATGGCGCCAAAAGCAAAAATAGAAATTTTTAATGTATATACACGTGTATATACATCGCGCGCGGCTTGACTTTGGGAAAAAAAGGCGGTAAATTGAATGTATACCCGATTGGCGGGATGTTTTTTTGAGGAGGAATAACAGTTATGGAAGAGATATCCGTTGCCGCGCATTCGTTGTTTGAAATCGGCGGCGTTGCCATCACGAATACGGTTTTTTGGATAGCTTTGCTGGCCGTTGGTTTGGCGGTTTTTTTTGCTTTTGTTTTTTCCAAGGCCAAAATCGTTCCCGGCAAGACGCAAAATTTTTTGGAGTTTATTTTGGAAACCTTTCTCAATTTTTGCGATTCAATCACCAATTCCCGCAAAAAAACGTTGGAGATTTTTCCGTTCGCGATGACGCTGTTCTTGTTGATTTGGGCGTCAAATTTGGTGGAGTTGATCCCCGGATTGGGGACTTTCCCCATTTTGCGTTCGCCAAGTTCGGATTTGAATTTCACCTTGGGGCTGGCGGCATTGTCGATGTTTTATGTTAATTATCTGGCGTTGAAAAATCTGGGACTTGTTCCTTATCTGGGCAGATTTTTTAATTTTAAAAGTCCGGTTTTGCTGTTTGTGGGCTTGCTGGAGCTGATGGGCGAATTCACGCGCGTGATTTCTTTGTCAATGAGGCTTTTCGGCAATTTGTTTGCGGGAGAAGTGCTTTTGATGGTGGTTTCGGTGGGAATTCATTGGTCGATGTCCTACTTGGTGCCCTTGCCGTTTTTGGGATTGGAGGCTTTGGTGGGCGTTTTGCAGGCGTTTATATTTTCCTCGTTGATTGTGGTGTTTTATTCCACGGCCGTGGAAGCCCACGCATAAAATTCTAAGCACTAAATTCTAAATTCTAAACAAATTCAAAATTCAAATATTAAAAGCTAAAAAGCAATGATTATTTGTTTTGAGATTTGAATTTTTAATTTTGGATTTATTTAGGATTTATATATTGAGAGTGTTGAACAATTATTTTCTACTGCAATTTCCATCTTTCGGCTGCGAAAAATTCGTCAGTCGGCGGCAGACTTTAAGCCAAGTATGCCAACTCCATCCTCATTTTTCTCGCTCGAAAGCTGAAAATTTCGTTGCGAAAATAATTGTTCAACGCTCTCATATTAGAATTTAGGATTTATGAAATACAGCAACAAAAACCAGTTGGCGAGAGCGATGGTGCTGGGATTGGAATTGGGACTTGCTATCGCTTTGCCGTTGATCGGATTTTTGCTTTTAGGGATGTGGGCGGATAAAAAATTTGGCACAATGCCGTTGTTTGTGGTAATATGTTTGCTGGCGGGGTTTGCCGCTACGGTAATTGAAGTGAAGCAATTAATTTTGCCGTTTCTTGAAAAAAAGGTCAAAGAATAATAACAAACAATAATAAATAAGCGATAAATAATAAATGATAAATTATAAGTTATAAATAAAAATTATAATTATAATTATTGTAATTATCGTTTGAATCAATATGGAATTAGAAGCAATGAAGCAGTTGGCCGCGGCGCTGGCAATCGGTATTGGCGCCATCGGCCCCGGATTGGGCATCGGTTTTATCGGCAAAGGCGCGATGGAAGCGATTGGCCGCAATCCCGAAGCGGCGGGCAAAATCAGCACGAATATGATTTTGGCGATCGCGTTCACGGATGCTATTGCGATTTTCGCGCTGGTGGTAGCGTTGATTATTCATTTTGTGTGATTGTTTTTTTGCGGAGTTTTGTTCTCCGCGGTCTGCCTCATAATTGAGTCAGACCGGGTGGAGCAAAAATAATTTTCAGTTTTCAATTTTCAGTTTTCAATAAATTTTCAATGTTTCAATGTTTCAAACGAATGCGCGATGCCGGTTTGATATTTGATTGTTGGATATTCTTTGGAAATTGAGCATTGCTTATTGGATATTGAATTTATGGAGGGTTCGGGTTTGGGAATCGATCCAAAAATTTTAATCGGAAACATTGCCACTTTTGCGGTTTTGGTCATAGTTTTGAAAAAATACGCCTACAAGCCGTTTTTGGCGGTTTTGGAAAAGCGGCGCAAGGAAATTGAGGCGGGCGTGGCAAAGTCGCAAGAGGCCGAAAAATCGCTGGCCAAAATCCGTGAAATGTCCGAAGAGATCAAGAGCGTCGGCGAGAAAAAGGCCAAGGAAGCGATTGCCGCCGCCCAAGGGAAAGCCAAAGAAAAGGCCGCTCAAATTTTGGCGGCCGGCGAAGAAGAAAAACAAAAGATAATCCAATCCGCGCGCGCGGCGATGGAAAAAGAGCTTGCCGATTCCCGGGAGCGCCGCCAAAAAGAAGCCGTTGATTTGGCGATGGCGGTATCGGAAAAATTTTTGACGGAAAAAATAACCAAAGAGCAGGATAAAAAATTAATCGAAAAAATGGCCGCCGAACTATAAGGGGCATATATTCCGCTATGAACAGTAAAAAATTGGTTAAAATTTGGACAAGGGTTTTGACGCAAGAGTGTTGGCAAAAAAGCGCGGCGGAGCAAAAAAAGATTATTTTGCGTTTAAGGGAGATTTTGAAAAGCAAGAAAAAAGATTATTTGCTGGCCGGCATTGTGCGCGCCGCGTTGCGGGAAATGGGGAAAAACGCCCGTTTTGAAGTGGTTTTCGCGCGGGAGCAAACATCAGCGGTCTTTTCCAAGCTTGAAAAACAATTGGCGCGCCGCTTGGACACCGGTGAAGACGCCGATGTTAAGATTGACCCGTTAATCATCGGCGGATTTGTGGCGCGCACCGATAAGTATCTTGTAGACGCGTCTGTCAAAGGACAATTGGAAAACCTCAAAAACAATTTTTAATTTTTAATTTATAATTTTTAAACAATTTTTAATGTTTTAATTTTTAAAAATTTTCAAATTTCTAAATTGAGAGCGTTGAACAATTATTTTCGTAACGAAATTTTCAGCTTTCGAGCGAGAAAAATGAGGAAGGAGAAGGCATACTTGGCTTAAAGTCTGTCGCCGACTGACGAATTTTTCGCAACCGAAAGATGGAAATTGCAGTAGAATATAATTATTCAACGCTCTCAAAATAATTAAAAATTAAAAATTTCAAATTAAAAATTTCTGTAATTTTTTATGGATAAAATCGAACAATTCAAACGGCAGCTGCAGGAAAGCGAGGCTTTGCCCAAAATCGACGAAATCGGCGAGGTGGTTGAGGTGGGCGACGGTGTAGTGAAGGCTTCGGGCCTGCAAAATGTCCAAAATTTTGAAATGGTTGAATTTGAGCGCGCCAAGACTTTCGGTCTGGTGCTCAACCTTGAAGAGTATGAAATCGGCATTATCGTTTTGGGCCCGGATGACGCGATTAAAGAGGGCGACACGATAAAACGTACGAAAAAAACAATTTCGGTGCCCGTGGGACCGGAGATGATCGGACGCGTGGTTGATCCTTTGGGGAGAGCCATTGACGGCAAGGGGGACATTAAAGCCAAAGAAGCCTATTCAATGGAGCGTCCGGCCCCGGGAGTGATTGAACGCCAGCCGGTGAATCAGCCGCTGCACACCGGAATTTTGGCGGTGGACAGTTTGGTTCCCATCGGCCGAGGCCAGCGTGAATTGATTTTGGGCGATCGCGGCTTGGGAAAAACGGCGGTTGCCGTGGATATGATTCTAAACCAGAAAAACGAAAAAAACCGTCCGGTTTGCGTTTATGCGGCTTGCGGCCAAAAAAAGTCAAAAGTGAAGCGATTGGTTAAAATTTTGGAAGACGCGGGAGCAATGGAATATACCATCGTGGTGGCGGCTTTCGCCGATGATCCGGCCAGCTTGCTTTATTTGGCGCCATATGCCGGATGCGCGATGGGAGAGTGGTTCCGCGACAACGGCAAGCACGCGGTGGCGGTTTATGACGACTTGACCAAGCAAGCTTGGGCGTGGCGCGAAATTTCGCTGGTGTTGCGCCGTCCGCCCGGGCGCGAGGCCTACCCGGGAGACATTTTTTATCTTCACTCGCGCTTGTTGGAACGCGCCGCCCGCCTTTCGGAAAAAATGGGGGGAGGCTCGCTCACCGCTTTGCCGATCGTGGAAACCCAGGCGGGAGACATTTCCGGCTATATTCCCACCAATGTGATTTCGATTACCGACGGCCAGATATTTTTGAACTCGTCTTTGTTCGCGAAAGGCCAGCGGCCGGCCATTGACGTGGGAACTTCGGTTTCGCGCGTGGGATCGACCGCGCAAACCCCGGCGGTGAAGAAAGTTGCCGGCACGTTAAAGCTTGACCTTGCTCAATTTCAGGAATTGGAAAGGTTTTCCGAATTTACCGAAGAGTTGGACCCGCAAACCCGCCGGCTCTTGGAACGCGGCAAGCGGATGCGCGAATTGCTAAAGCAAGCCGATCTCTGCCCCTTGCCGTTTGAAAAAGAAGCGGCAATAATTTATGCCGGCGCGAAAGGCCTGTTGGATGACATTGATGTTGAAAAATTGGCGGAATTTAAAAAAGAATTGATCGCGGCTTTGGATGAGGCTTCGGATTTGACGGATAAAATTCGCGAAACCGAGAAGATGGAAGGCGATATTGAAGCCAAGCTGGAGGAAATAATCAAGAAGGTCAAGAAAGGATGCCAAAATTAGAAATCAAAATTAGAAATTCAATGATAAACAAAATCAAAAATCAAAATTTAAAATCAAAACAAATTCGCGAATTATGTTTTAAAATTTGATTTTAAATTTAGAATTTTGTTTATAATTTATCATTTGATTTTAATTTGTTTTTATGGAATTAAAGGAGATACGGCTTAAAATTCAATCGGTTTCCAATATCCGAAAACTCACCGGCGCGCTGGAAACTTTATCGGCTTTGAAAATGAAAAAAGCGCAAAAATACGCTTTGGCTTCGCGTCCGTTCGCCCAAAGGCTGGGGAGGCTCATTCGGCGCTTGGAGCCGGTGCTAAAAGACAAGGTGCAGTTGCGCAAGCGCAAATTGCGCGCCGCGCTGGCGGTGGTGATTGCTTCGGATCGCGGATTTTGCGGATCGTTTAACCAGAATCTTTTAAAGCAGGCGGCAAAAGAAATTGAAAAATTGGAAGAAAAGTCGGAGGTCGCGGTTTTCCCCGTGGGCAAAAAAGCGGTCGCGTTTTTTAAAAAAAAGCAAAAGAATTTCGATCGCTTTTTGACCGGCATCGGGGATTTCGGCTCGCTGGAGGAAACCAAGCCGATGGCCGATTTTATCCTCAAATCATACATTGAGAATCGCTATCAGCGGGTTTATCTTTTTTGGACCGATTTTGTTTCCACTTTCAATCAAAAGCCCAAGACAATCCAGCTTTTGCCCTTGGAGTGGAACGAATTGAAGGAGTTTGCTTGCGCCGCCGAAGAAGACGGGGACACGGAGACCTTAATTGAACCCTCGGCGGCGGTCCTTGTGCGCGAAATAATTCCGCAGATGGTGGAATATTTAATCTATCATTGCGTCTTGGAAAGCAACGCGTCGGAGCACTCGGCGCGGATGACGGCGATGCGCAACGCTTCGGATAACGCCCGCGATCGAGTAAAAGAATTAACGTTGGATTATAACAAGGCGCGCCAGGAGCAAATTACCCGCGAAGTGTGTGAAATATCCTCGGCAAAAGAAGTACTCGGCTGAAATTTTTAATTTATAATTTTTAATTTTCAAACAATTTTTAATGTTTTAATTTTTAAAAATTTTAAAATTTCTAAATTATTTAAAAATTAAAAATTTCAAATTAAAAATTTCTGTAATAATTACATGGCTAAAATTACGCAAATTATCGGTCCGGTGGTGGACGCGCAGTTTGAAGAAGGCAAATTGCCGGCGTTGGGCAACTCGCTTGAAGTTGTCGGCAATAAATTGATTTTGGAAGTTCAGCAGTATCTGGGCGGCAACAGCGTGCGCTGTTTGGCGATGGGTCCCACCGAGGGGCTGTGCCGCGGAGAAGAAGTCAAGGACAAAAAATCCCCGATTACGGTTCCCACGGGAAAAGCCGCTTTGGGAAGATTGTTCAATGTTTTGGGCGAGCCGATTGACGAAATGGGCGAAGTTAAATGTGAAAACCGTGCTTCGGTTTTCAAGGATGCTCCCGATTATGTCGCCCAAAAAGGAGAGGTGGAAATTTTGGAAACCGGCGTCAAGGCGTTGGATTTGCTTTGCCCCATGCCCAAAGGCGGCAAGATCGGATTGTTCGGCGGGGCGGGCGTGGGCAAAACGGTTCTGATTCAGGAGCTCATCCGCAATATTGCCAAAGTGCACAAAGGAGTTTCGGTTTTTGCCGGCGTGGGCGAGCGCACGCGCGAAGGCAACGATATTTATTTGGAGATGAAAGAATCGAAAACTTTGGACAACACAGTGCTGTTTTTCGGGCAAATGTCGGACCAGCCCGGGGTGCGTTTTCGCGTGCCGTTTTCAGCGGTGGCGGTTTCGGAATATTTTCGCGACGAGGAGCAAAAAGACGTTTTGCTTTTCGTGGATAACGTTTTTCGTTTTGTTTTGGCCGGATGCGAAGTGTCGGCGTTAATGGGGCGCATTCCGTCGCAAACCGGGTATCAGCCGACGTTGTTTTCCGAAATGGGCGCGCTTGAGGAGCGCATTGCTTCCGGGCAGAGCGGCTCTATTACTTCAATGCAGGCGGTTTATGTGCCGGCCGACGATTACACTGATCCGGCCGTGGTGGCAATTTTCTCTCACCTTGATTCGTCGCTGGTTTTGAGCCGGCAAGTGGCGTCACTGGGGCTTTTCCCCGCGGTGGATCCGCTGGCGACCACGTCATCGATTTTAAATCCCCACATTGTGGGCGAACGCCACTACCGCATCGCGTCGCAAACCGCGCAGATTCTCCAGCACTACAAAGAGCTGCAGGATATTATCGCGATTTTGGGAGTGGAAGAGCTTTCCGATGAAGATAAGCTCACGGTGAACCGCGCGCGAAAGATTCAAAAGTTTTTGTCCCAGCCGTTTTTTGTGGCCGAAGTGTTTTCGGGCAAGCCCGGCAAATACGTGAAGCTGGAACAAACGCTGGAGGGTTTTGAAAGAATAATCGCCGGCGAATTCGACGACCGTCCCGAATCGGATTTCTATATGAAGGGCGGTATTGAAGAAGTAACCAACGGCTGAAATTTTTAATTTATAATTTTTAATTTTCAAACAATTTTTAATGTTTTAATTTTTAAATTTTTTTAAATTTCTAAATTATTTAAAAATTTCAAATTGAAAATTAAAAATTTCCGCAAAACTGTGAATCTTGAAATTCTCACCCCGAAAGGCATTGAATTTACGGGGGCAGTAAAAGAAATTATTGTGCCGTCGCGCGCCGGTCAAATCGCGGTTTTGCCCAATCATACGCCGCTGGTTTCGGTTTTGCAGGCCGGAAAAATGAAAGTTGTTGCCGACAAAACCATCGAAAAACAAATTGAAGGCGGGATTTTGGAAACCAACGGCAAAAAAGCCGTAATTTTGTTGAAAAAATTCTAATTTTCAAAAATCGGCCAGAAAAAGGCCTTTTTTTTGAAACCGAAAATGAGAAATTTTCAAGAACAATGGGATGTCATTATCATTGGCGCCGGACCGGCCGGGCTTTTTGCGGCATATGAATTGACCGCCCAAAAGCAGGGATTGAAAATCTTGATGATTGATCGCGGCAGTGACGCTTTGGAGCGCAAGTGCCCGGTGAGCAACAAAAATCTTCCGTGCGCCAATTGCCAGCCGTGCAATATTATGTGTGGCGTGGGCGGCGCGGGCATATTTTCCGACGGGATTTTGAATTTGCGCCACGATGTTGTGGGCGGCGATTTAAACGATTTCACGCACGATGAGGAAGAATCACGTAGAATTGTTGATCGGATAGATGATGTTTTTCTGCGCTTTGGCGCGCCGAAGGAGTTGCACGGCACCAATAACGGCAAGGCGGAAAGATTGATGGCAAGGTCAATGGCCGCGGGCATTAAATTCCAGCAGATCAAGCAACGGCATTTGGGCAGTGAAAACACTCCTAAACTTATCAAAAAGTTTGCCGATCATTTGCGTCAAAACGGGGTTGAGATCGCCACGCGCTGTTTTGTTCGGGACTTAATCGTGGAAAACGGGGTATGCCGAGGAGCGGTTTTTGCCGACGACCGTAAAGTTTTCGCAAAAGCGACGGTGTTCGCGCCGGGGCGATCTGCCGGCAAATGGGCGCGCCAAATGACCGCCAAGCACGGCATTGCCGCGGCTAACGCGCCGATTGATGTGGGCGTGCGGGTGGAAGTGCCGGCGATTGTGATGAAGCCGGTGATTGATGTGAATCGCGATCCCAAGTTTCATATCTGGACGCGGCAATACGAGGATTTTATGCGGACTTTTTGCACCAATCACGAGGGGTTTGTGATCAAAGAGAGTTATGATGATTTCGTGGGTGTCAACGGACATTCCTACGCGTTCAAAAAATCAAAAAACACCAATTTCGCGTTTTTGGTCCGCGTGGCGCTCACCCAGCCGCTGGAAAACACCGCGCTCTATGGCGAATCCATCGCGCGCCTGGCCACGATTCTGGGACAGGGAAAACCCATCATTCAGCGCTTGGGCGATTTGCGGCGAGGGCGGCGATCCAATCCGTGGCGACTGCAAAAAAGCACCATCGCACCTACCCTGTCGCAAGCGACTCCTGGCAACATCGCCATGGTTTTGCCTCATCGGATTTTGACTGATATTTTGGAGGGGCTGGAGAAATTAAACGAAGTGATTCCCGGCGTGGCGACCAATTCCACTTTCTTATACGCGCCCGAAATCAAATATTATTCAATGAAGCTTGCCGTGGACGACAAAATGCGAACCAGCGTGAAAAATCTTTTTGCCGCCGGCGACGGCGCGGGATTGAGCCGCGACATCGTCAAAGCCGCGGCCACCGGCATTCTTGCCGCCCGCGGCCTTGCCCAATCATTATAAAAACTAAAAACCGCAAAACAAAAAAATTAAATCGCAGGGGTTAAATTGCGTGGGTCTGACCCACGCAATTTTGTTTTTGTTTTTATTTATGCGCTCGCGTATAAAAAAAGTGTACCTTGCGGTACTAATAAAGGGTTTTCGGCCTTGTGGAGTTGACAAAATCTGTCCATTCTTGGGGTGCTGCAACTTGTTCCAATGTAATTGGTTGCAATAATAAGAATCTGTCCGGGGTGCGTCCAAGAATGTCAATTCTTACTACTTGGATTCTCCCGTTTCCGATATCGGCGATCTCAGTAAATAAGTTGCCATCTTTGGTAGTGGTTACCGTGAATGGTCCATATTTTACATCGCAAATTATCGGTCTCCATATCGCATGGCAATCTGGCGCGCTGATTTTTAAAAGTGCCGGCATTCGGAAATATTGGTAAATGCCGATAACAAATGTTCGATCAGATGTAGATTCGTTGTAGCGTATGCCAGCTGAAGCATATGCATCAATAGTATCTCCGCTTGTGATCCATAGCGTTGGAGCAATAGAGCCATTGGTTTGATTGTATATCTCCTTTGCGGCATCAACGGAAGAAATTAACGCTCCGTTAACGGATTGTGTCGCTACGCACATTACCAAAAATGCTACTAAAAGAGCTAAAAATCTATTCATTTAATTCACCTCAACTACAAAAAAGCATATTTTTGGGGAAATGTCAAGGTTGAAGAACGGGGGGTTTTTTGGTATGGTGAGAATGTTTCATTAAAACGTCAAAATGATACGGCTTGTTATTTTTGATTTTTCCGGCACTTTGGGCTATTATGATCCGGTTGAGCATCAAAGGATTTTTGAAAAGCTCCGCGAGTTTGATTTGCCCGAAAACAGCCAAAAGCAAATTGTTGCGTTGCAAAAAGCTCTGCCCGAGTATTTTTGCAATGCGACCGGCTGGAACGGGCTGGTGGATAAAATCACGCAAAAATTGGGCATTGTTTTGGAGGCGGATCGACGGGACGCGCTGGCGGCGTTTTTGGAAAGGAAATTGCTTTGCAAATTGTTTGATGACGCGGCGGAGGCGATAAAATCGCCGCAAGATAAGGCGATTTTGAGTTTGAGTTCAAAATTCGCGATTGAAAGCATTCCCGAGTTGCGGCATTTTGAAATTTTTTCGCCCGATGTTATCGGCGTTGCCAAACCCGACAAAAAAGCCTTTTTGGCGGTGTTGGAAAAAATGAATGCCAAGCCCGAGCAAGCCGCGATGGTGGGCGACAGTTTGGAAAACGATATTCTGCCGGCATTGGAATTGGGCATCAAGCCGATATTGATTGATCGAAAAGGCGATATCGAAATTGACAATCCCGCAATCACCAAAATATCCTCTTTGAAAGAACTGAAAAAGTATTTGTAGCCCGTATTTTGTTTTTAATTTTGGATTTATTTGGAAATTGGAAATTAGAAATTTGGATTTTCTCAAAATTTTTGCGAAAATTTTGAGAGTTGGGCCCGTAGTAGAGTGGTAGCACGCTACATTCGCATTGTAGAAACGGGAGTCCGATTCTCCCCGGGTCCACCGGTTAACGATTAACGATTAACGATTAACGATTAACTATCCCGTCTTTGGCGGGATCCCGCCGAGGTAGCCAAGTCGGTCACGGCGAATGTCTGAAAAACATTAGATTCCGGTTCGATTCCGGACCTCGGCACAAAAAATCATCTCCTTTCGGAGATGATTTTCATTTATAGCCAATAGTTGATAGTTAAAATGCGAAAATTAAAACGCGGAAGTTGGAAAATGAGGGCGTGAATAAAAAAAGAGGCAAGCTTGATTCAGCTTGCGCAGTATTGTTGGTTTGGTTTTTTTGGCCGATGGCTTGACAAGGAAGGGATTGGGGGTATAATTGGGGTAGTCCGATGAAAATCGGATTTTAATTTTAAATAAATTAAATTCAAAGTGTAAAAATCAAAAATCAAAATGACAATTTAAAGTGCAAAATGTCCTGTTTCGCATTTTTCAATTTTTAATTTTGCATTGTAATTTTTAATTTTGATTTTCAAATTTTACATTTAATATCGTGGATCTCAAATCTTTCGCTTCGGCGATTAGCCAGCTTTCGCAGGAAAAAGGGCTTGCGCCTGAAAAAATCATTGAAGGCATTGAAACGGCGCTGGCCGCGGCCTATAAAAAGGAATATGGCGAAAAAAGCCAGACAATTAAAGCCAAGCTTGATGTTAAAACCGGCGAGGCGGATTTTTGGCAGATAAAAACCGTGGTGGATGAGAGTATGATTTTTAGCGAGGAGGAATTGGAGGCGATGAAGGAAAAGACCGCTTTGCCCGAAGCTTTACCCGAAAAAGACGGCAAGGTTTTGGATGGGGGAAAACCGGAAGCTGAAGAGACGGCCAAGGAAAAATCCGGCGAAGAACATCTGGCCAAAGAGGGAAAAGATGAAGCAACCGTCTCCGCGCAAGGCTCCGGCTTGCCCGCCAAAGCTTTAGCAAAGGAGGGCGAGCTGATTGCCGCCTCCGCCGAAGGCTACGGCGAGCCGATGGAAAAGGTGAGGTTTAATCCGGAAAAGCACATTATGATTGAGGACGCGAAAGAACAAAATCCGGAAATTGAGGTCGGCGATGAAGTGAAAATTCCTTTGGAGAAAAAGCAGGATTTTGGCCGGATCGCGGCGCAAACCGCCAAGCAGGTGATTATTCAAAAGATCCGCGAAGCGGAAAAAGAAATGATTTTTTCCGATTTCAAGCTCAAAGAAGGAGAGATTATTTCGGCGGTTGTCCAGCGCTTGGAAAATCGCGCGGCTTATATGGACATTGGGAAAACTACCGGAATTTTAAATCGCGAGGAGCAGGTTCCCGGGGAATTCTACCGGCCGGGACAGCGCCTGAAAGCGTTCGTGCTCAAGGTGGAGCAAACCTCAAAGGGACCGGTCATCTTTTTGTCGCGCGCTTATCCCAAATTGGTTTCCAAGCTTTTTGAATTGGAAGTGCCCGAAATTGCCGATGGCCAAGTGGTGATAAAATCCATTGCACGGGAAGCCGGATCGCGCACCAAGGTCGCGCTGGCGTCCGCCGCCGAGGGGGTGGACGCGATTGGCGCCGCGGTGGGACAGCGCGGCACGCGGGTGAGTGCTGTGATTAACGAATTGGGCGGGGAAAAAATTGATATTGTTGAATATTCCGAGGACACGCAAAAATACATTATCAACGCGCTTTCGCCGGCCAAAATTATAGACGTGAAAATTTTGCCCAAAAACAGAGCGATGGCTGTGGTGCCCGATGATCAGCTTTCGCTGGCAATCGGAAAAGACGGTCAAAACGTGCGTCTGGCGGCCAAATTGACCGGCTGGAAGATCGATGTGCGCAGCCCCGAAGCTTTTGAAGAAATAATGGCCGATATGGAAAAAGAGGAGCAAAAAGCGGATGAAGCCGGCAAAGACAGCGGGGAGAAACCCGAATCGGAGGCGGCCGGCGCGGGACAAGCGGCGGAGGAAAAAAATACTCAAGAGAGCGGCGAAGAAACGAAAAAAGCCGACGGGAAAGAAAAAAATAGAAAAATAAAGAAAGACAAAGAGGCGCATCCGTTCGCCAAGGAAGCCAAAAGCGCCAAAAAAGGCGCCAAGGCGGCAAAAACCAAAGAAAAAACCAAAGAAAAAGCGGCCAAAAAAGCAAAAAAAGATAAGAGCGCCGAATGATTATATTTTTGGCGAAATCGCGGCAGAAGGTAGTTATTTAATACTCTCAACACAATGAATAAATACACAATCGCAAAACTTCCAAAATCACAAGTTGAAATTAAGGCCGAGATTTCGGCAGAGGATTTTAAAGCGTTTGAGCAAAAAGCGTTAGACGAGATTGCGAAAAATTTTGAAACAGCCGGTTTTCGCAAGGGCATGGCGCCCAAAGATTTGGTGAAAAGCAAAACCGGCGATCAAAAAATTCTTGACCGCGCCGCGGCAATCGCCATTGAGTCCACTTTTCCCGAAGCGGCGGCGCAGAACTCGCTGGCGCCGTTAGGATATCCCCAAGTGAGCGTTTTAAAACTTGCTCCGGGAAATCCTTTTGAATATAAAGCTGTGGTGGCGGTCTATCCGCAATTTGATTTGCCCGACTACAAGCAAATCGCGGCGGAGTTTGAAGCGCCGCGCGCCGAGGTTAGCGACGAAGATATCAAACGTTTGAAAATGGAAAAAGAACGGCATTTGCGCGAAGACGCGCGCCAAAAAATGCTTGAAGCGATGGCGCAAAAGATGGAAGTTGAGATCCCCGATATTTTGGTGGAGCGGGAAACCCAGCAAATGATGGACGATCTCAAAGAAAGAACGCCGCAAGTTTTGCGGATTTCCTTTGAGCAATATTTAAAAAAACTTGGTAAAACCGAAGAAGCGTTAAGAGAAGAAATGGCCAAAGACAACGCGGCAAAGATTAAAAAGTATTTGCTTTTGGAGGAGATTGCCAAAGCGGAAAAAATTGACGCTACTGACGAAGAAGTGGCCGCGGCGATTGAAAAATCCCGTGAAGGCGATTTGGAAAATAAGGCCGGCGGCGAAGAAAAAGCTCCCGATGAGCAAAAAAAGGCGTATTATCGCCAAACGCTGAAAACCGAAAAAGTCTTTGAATTTCTTGAAACAAACTTCAAAAAATCCTAAATCCCAAATCCTGAATTCTAAACAAATTCAAATATTAAAATCCAAATTTCAAAACTGATTGCTTTGTGTATTTATTTTGATTTTTAAATTTTGAATTTTGATATTGTTTGGGATTTAGAGATTGGAATTTAGAATTTGAAAATTATGAATTTAATTCCTACTGTGATTGAAAAAACCCAATATGGCGAGCGGGCATATGACATTTATTCGCGCTTGCTCAAAGAAAGGATTGTTTTTTTGGGCGGGCCGGTTAATGATATGATTGCCAATTCGATTATCGCCCAGTTTTTATTCTTGACGTCCAAGGATGAAAAAAAAGATATCCAATTATACATCAACAGTCCGGGCGGATCGGTGACCGCGGGTTTGGCGATTTATGATACGATGCAATACATCAAATGCCCGGTGTCCACGGTTTGTGTGGGCATGGCCGCTTCAATGGGCGCGGTGCTGTTGGCCGCGGGCGCGAAAGGCAAGCGCTTTGCCTTGCCCAATTCCGAGATTATGCTGCACCAGGTGGCGGGCGGCGCCCAAGGCGTGGCCGCGGACATTGAAATCAACGCCCGGCAGATTATTCGCATCAAAGAATCGCTCAACGAAATTATTGCCAAGCACACGGGGCAGAAAATCGAAAAAATCACTGTGGACACCGACCGCGATTTTTATCTTACCGCCGAAGGCGCCAAAGAATACGGCATCATTGACGAGGTGATACAAACGAAAGCGTGAAAGCGGAAAGCGGAAAGCGGAAAGTGAAAAGCGTGGAAGGTGCGGACCCTTCAATAATGCCCAAATTCTTTTGAAGGGGTCTAACCGCTCGCGAGTACGCGAGGGTAAGACCCCAAAATGCGGTTTCTAACATTCATTATCCCCGGTGAATGGTTGCATTTTGCGGTATTGCGCGCAAAAAAGAATGTGTTATAGTGAAATTGTAAAGGTTTTAAAAATATTTTTGCGGCAAAGTGTTGTTGCAAAGCTTTATTCGCGCGCGTTCGTTTTTTGACGAAAGCGCGACGCCAATACCTTGAAAAACATCAATCGATTTCGCGCGTTCTTGTGTTTTTTGTTTGTGTGTTTTTTTTCCGTCGCTGCAATTTTTGCGCCGAAGGTAAATGCGGGTGCGGATGATAATATTTCCGGATACGCCTGGTCGGAAAACATCGGCTGGGTGTCGTTTAATAATCTTTCCGACGGTTCGGGTATCGACTACGGCGTTAATATTGATGAAGTGACGGGATTGTTATCCGGATACGCCTGGTCGGAAAACATCGGCTGGATTTCATTTAATGGATCGGATGCGGTTGGATGCAACGGATGTTCGGGGGCTGATTGCCAGGCAAAAGCGAGTTTGACGGTTGAAGCGGACGGTAGCCGCGAAGTGAGCGGATGGGCCAAAGTTTTGGCTAACGGCGGCGGATGGGACGGCTGCGTGAGTCTGCGAGGCGGAAGTTATGGCGTTTCGATCGATTCAGCCGGCGATTTTCACGGCTGGGCGTGGTCGGATATGGTTTTGGGGTGGATGAGCTTTAATAGCGCGGATTCCGGCGCGGGAGGCAATGCCCACAAGGTATATACGACGGCTAAATTTGCACCGATTGCCAAAATGGAATGCGGGGGCACTTCTTGCGCCTATGGAACTTGCGACAACAGTCCGGGCGCGTCGTGGATCGCTTATCCGCCGGTGCAGCAGTGCCCGATATGTATTTTCTCGGTTACCGACAAGTCCGAAGGCAACGCGCAGTGCGCCTATTGGGAATTGTCCGGTCCGGCGTCATACGGTTATTTGGCGGCGGGCGCGGGGCAGACCATCAACTTGGGCGCTTTTGCCAATAACATTGTGCCGGGAAATTACACGTTGTCGCTCAGGGTGAGCGATACTTCGAGCGCGGATTGTTCGGCGGGGAATACCAACACCGCGACGCGATCGATTGAAATCAAGCAAGGAGTGATTGCGAATTTCAAATGCGCGTTGACCGATCCGAATATTTATGACGAAGAAACCGGCGCGATTATCGGTATTAACGACGGAGTTTTCCAAGACTGCACCAGCTCGCTGGGCAAAAGCGAATTCGGAAAAAAGATAGTGAAAGGCGGCGTGGTTTGGGTTAAAGATATTTCCACGCCTTCGGGCGGCGCCAGCGCCATCGTTGATTATGACTGGAGATTTACGATTGATGGAAATATAACCACCGCCGACGGAGACATCGCCAGTTTTATCGCCGGCAAGAAAAATAAAATTGAGCTTGATGTGTTTGACAACGGTGCTCGCGAAAATTGTACGGAAGTTTCATTTACCGCCCGATCGTTGCCCAAATGGCAGGAGATTAATCCGGTGGGGATGATTTGGCAAAAAATCGCTTCTTTGGCGCAAAGTGTTTTTGCGGCCAATTGATTGTTCGTAAACAGAGAATTGAAAGCAGTTTAAAAACATTTCTCGCAAATCGGTGCGCGAATAATTTGGGCGATTCGCGGCGGGTTTTTGAGTTTGAAAGGCGTTTTGATTTGCGGGAATGGAGAAGAATATGGATTTAATCACTATGATTGTAATTTTGGCGGCGTTAATGCTGGGAGCGACCATTGGATATTACGCCCGCCAGGGGATTGCCAAGAGGCGCGCCGGCACGATTGAAAAAAATATCGCCGGCAAGTTGGCAAAAGCCAAAGCTGAAGCGCAGAAAACAATTGATGACGCGCAAGCGAAGTCGCAAAAAATATTGGAATCAAGCCGGCAAGAAGTGGCCCAGCGCCAGCGGGAGATTGCCAAAACCGAGACTTTGCTGTTAAAGCGCGAGAGCTTGCTGGAGCAAAAGATGGTGACATTTGGAGTTCAAGAAAAAGAATTTAATGAAAAAGCCCAAAAGCTCAAAGAAATAAAAGAAAATTTGGAAGATTTGCAACAGCAAGCGGTGGAAAATTTGGAACGCGCCGCCGGAATGAATCGAGAGGACGCGAGAAAAGAATTGTTGGAAGCATTGGAAAAAGAATATGCCAAAGATTTATTGGAAAAAACGCGAAAATTGGAGAGCCAAGGCACGGAGCCGTTTAAAAAGCGCGCCAAGGAAATTTTAACGCAAGCCATTCAAAAATTCGCTTTGCCGCAGTCGCAAGAAATTACCACTTCGGTGGTGAGTCTGCCCAGCGACGATATCAAGGGGCGGATTATCGGCAAAGAAGGCCGCAATATCCGCACGCTTGAACGGATGACTGGCGTGGAAATTATTGTTGACGAAACTCCCGAAACTGTGGTGATTTCCGGATTTGATCCCACGCGCCGGCAAATTGCCAAAATCGCGCTGGAAAAATTGATTCAAGATTCGCGCATCCAGCCGGCGCGCATTGAAGAAACGGTTAAACTCGCGCAGGAAGAAATCGCCAATCAGATAAAAGAGGCCGGCGATCAGGCGTGCTATGACGTTAATATTTTAAATCTCAATCCCCGGCTGGTTCAATTGCTGGGGAGGCTGAAATTTCGCACCAGCTACGGGCAGAACGCGCTTTTGCATTCCATTGAGGTGGCGCATTTGGCGGCGGCAATTGCGGTTGAGGTGGGTGCTGATGTCAAAGTTGCCCGCAAAGCGGGATTGCTTCATGATATCGGCAAGTCTGTGGATCAGCAGATTGAAGGAACTCACGTGGAAATCGGCGTTAAAATCTTGGAGAAATTCAACGAAGATCCAAAGGTGATCTCGGCGATGCGCTCGCATCACGAGGATTTTCCTTATGAAAGCATTGAGGGAATTATTGTGCAGGCCGCGGATCAAATTTCGGGCGCGCGCCCGGGAGCCAGAAAGGATACGGTGGAAAATTACTTAAAGCGGCTGGGAGAATTGGAAAATATCGCCACGTCGCTTGAAGGTGTGGAAAAAGCCTGGGCATTGCAAGCCGGACGCGAAATAAGAGTTTTTGTGCGTCCCAAGGAAGTTGACGATTGGCAGGCGCATAAAATGGCCAAAGATATTGCCCGGCGCATCGAAGAAGAATTGCGCTACCCCGGCGAGATCAAAGTAAACGTTATCCGCGAAACCAGAGTAACCGAATACGCGAGATAAAAGTCAAAAGTCAAAAGTCAAAAGTCAAAAGTCAAAAGTCATTCCGTCTTTACGGCGGAGTGGTGCGCGGGCATGGTGTAGTAGCAGCACGAAACCCTTCCAAGGTTTCGGCACGGGTGCAAATCCCGTTGCCCGCTCCAAAAAAACAAAACTCTTCGTCAGAAGAGTTTTGTTTTTTTGTCGCAATTGCTGAACGAAGCTCGAACCTTTTTCGAGCGAGAATTGCTCGAATGATTTGAAACCCCGCCCCAGCGTTTCCGCCCGCCGAAACTCGGCGAGCAAAGCAAAACAATTTTCTTTCAATTTTTTGTATTTTGCGCGCGCCCTTTTTTCTTTTAAAAGGAATTGAAAATTGTTTTGCTTTGATGTTTGGCTTTATGCCAAACGGCGGAAACGCTTCCCACCCCACTGCGCCTACGGCACAGAACAGGCGGGCGAAAATTCCTTCCCCCCAACCCCCTTCCTTTTCGCCCGCCTGATTGGACGGCCAGATTTTTTTGCGAGCGGACGGCGGGGCCTCAATTTATTATAGCCATGCCATATTTATTTTCACGATTTCTAAATGCTTCCTCGCCACCTTCAAGAATTTCTTTAATGCTTTGATTGATAGTTTGGTTTTCGATACTACCGCTTATATAATCACCTTCATTGTCAAGACGCGCAACAATGATTTGTTCTGCGTCTGCATTTACGACTAAATTGGCATTGTGTGTAGACATAATAATTTGACGAGAAACTTTGGCTTTTCGGATGAGCGGAACCAATTCGTGCATGATAAAATTATTATCTAGGTTATCTTCTGGTTGGTCAATGATAAACACCTGTTTTGCCGTTGCTGTAGCAAGAAAAACTTTCAATAATAATGTTCCTCTTTGGCCAATCGATAATACTTCCGTCGATTTTCCATTCAATTTTACAATTGCCCGAACTCGCATAAATTGAGGCCAGTTGGTAAAAATATATTCAAGCATTCCGTCTACTCCGCTCCTATTGAAATAAAGTTTGGTTGATAAATCTTGTTTGACCCAATTGGCAATAGATATTAGCGTGATGTGTTTTGCTGTGCCGTCAGTATTCTTACCGGCAATTTCTTCCCTGAGATCATTCTCGTTTTTAATTTTTCTATTATCAACAAAGCTACCGAGAACATCATTGCAAAATTGCTCCTCATCAAAAACAATATCACCCTCAATTTCAATGCCTTGAATTATTTTTTCAAACAATTCTTTCTCTTGTGCTTCAGAATCGTTGCGAGAACTCTTAAATTCGGCAAATTTTACATCTATCTGCTCTTTTAATTCGTTTAGTCCGCCCTCCACATTTACAAGAATATCATTGCGCTGTTTGATAAATTCGGAAAGCCTTATAATTGCGTTTTTGTAATTTTCTAAATCCTTATTCGCATTATTTATTTGTTGTTGTAGCGTTTGGCTGGACTGCAAAAGTGTATTTACATCTTCTTTTATGCCCAGTTTCGAAAGTTCGGCTTTTTTCCCAACAATATCTTTTCGCAATGTATCCATTTCGGTTTTAATCTGCCCTTGAATCTGGCTAATTTCGACAAGCTGTTTTTTTGAATCGATTGGAGTTATTGTCGGCTTTTCATCAGGATATAAACCAGCCAATCTTTTATTTAAAGAATTGATACTTGTGTTTACGACAAGAGTGTTTAATTCTTTGGCTGTTTCATCAATTTGTTCAAGAAGCTCTTTGAGTTTGAGTCCTCGTTGCGTGTTTTTATTTATTTCTTCAAGGGTGGTGCGGGTTTCTTTTGAAGTGAGGCGTTTTTGTTGTGCGCCAAGTTTTTTTAAATATGACGCAATCCATTTTTCAAAGTCAGTCGTTTCATTATATCCAATTTGCTTATAGATATTAAAAACATCACCGAGGGATTGGTTGGTGTTTTTAATCTGTGCAAGTATTTCTCTTGCTTTAAAAATATGCGCTTGTTGGCTTAATTCGGCAATATCAATGCCAATAAGCTCGCAAATTGTTTTAGTCAATTCTATATCGTTGGTCGCAAGCCCGCTTAATTGCTCTTGCCCTAAATATAAAAATGGAAGTTCTAAATTTTCATGTTTGGCAAGTTGTTTTTGAAATTCTTGCTTATTCAAGTCCTTGTCGACTAAAGTTGTTTTGGTAATAAAACTTGGCGCTGGATCAGTTGCTACTTCATTGTCTCTATAAAATTCAATTATTTTCTTTTTACCATTTTGGTCGACTTTCAAATGCTCCTCATTTAAAAACGCGAACGCTTCCAAAAGCGCACTTTTACCGCTCCCTCGCCCGCCAATAACCGTTATCAATTCTGAATTAAGCGGAATTGTAATATTGGGCAAGATAAAATTAATCCGCCCGTCGATTGTCAAATTTTCGAAATAAATCTTTTTTCTGTCTTCGTATGGTGAGTTTTCCTGAATTTTAACCCTATCTTCCGGCTCAAAAATTATTTGCTTAAGACCATCAAATGTTTGGTCGGCCTTAATCCAAGTAAAGCAAGCTCCAATTTCTGTTAATTTTCTTGCGTCGGAACATTTAATTTGAGTTACGCTTTTGTTGCCATATTGGGGATCCTTTCCCTCGATAATATTTTGCACTCCATTGGATAAATTTGCGCTACGGGGCAATTGAACTATTTGGCAAAGTTTGTCTTTATAAACTGAAATATGAGCATTGCCACCGCTTGCTGTGTTGGAAAATTTAAAAAGACCATTATCCGTCCCAATATGGGCAAAAATACACAGGCCACCTTTTTTGTTGGTAATCGTTAATATTTCTTGAGCTGTTTTCGTTGAGTTTAACGGCTGATTTTGGGTATTAAAAACGCCATTTGTTAATCCTAACTCTGTTAGGAAATGGTCTATTGATTCAGCCCAATTGTCGCGCCACTTTTTTTCTGGATCAAATATGCACAAAATATGTAATCCCTGTGCAGATGAAACTTCAACGCCGGGCAAAATGGCAATTTCCCGAGATGAATTTTTTGCCTCATTTATAAGTGCGTCAATTTCCCTACCTGTATTATGGTCGGTGATACCAAAAACACTTATGTCCGTAAAAAATTCAACATATTTTATAAATAGCTTAGCGTATTTTTGGGCATCAATCTCTTTCTCCTGAGCAGTAATTTCTGTTTCAGTAAGTCCGGTTGCTGTTATCAATTTTTGTAGATCAGCTGCACTCAAACTATTATTCCCGAGACAAGTATAATTTGCATCCAATCTTGTCTGGACTTGCAAATCCCATTTTCTCCAAACCGATCCTTTTGATAATAGATTATTAGCCATATTTTGTTTATTCGGTTGTCTTAACTATTTTATATTTCTTTTTATCAAGCAATTTTAAATCGCCTTTGTTTTTCCAAATTTCTTTGAAATCCTTATTTCTCATTGTTCTAATGTGCCCAAGATAAACAGAAACAAAATAGCCGTTGATTTTCATTTCCTTTGTCGCTTTTATATTTTTCTCGGCGATTTTAACATAATCAGAATCAAGTTCTATGCCGATATATTTCCTGCCTAATTGCTTGGCCGCGACTGCTGTTGTGCCTGTTCCCATAAACGGATCAAAAACAACATCGCCTTCATCAGTGGTCATTAAAATTAACCTTTCAAGTAGCGGGATAGGAAGCTGGCAAGGGTGTTCATCTCTTCGCTTTTTGTGCCTTATTCGGTGAATATCATTCCAAACATCAGAAAGAAGCGGGCCAAATCCATGCGCCTGATCTTTCTTCCCGCCATAATCTTTTAAAAATTCATCGCACGCTCGACATCTGGGGTGTGGGTATCTAATATCATAAAACTTAAAATCTTTGTGAGATTTTGATTTTGTGTAATACAAAATACCATAATGATTTGGCAATAAAGTTTTTCCCATTGGCGCGCCGCCGGAATCCCAAGCGATCCAATGTCTGAAATAAGCAATTTTGTTTAAATGCTCAGCGTAATGCGAAAGCCAACGAGGGATATTGTGAACAAATATAGCTCCCGTAGGTTTCGTAATTCTCACCATTTCGCTCATCCAATCATTGCACCAATTTAAATAATCTTGTTTTTCTTTTGAATCTTCGTAGTGATTATATTTTTTCTTTAAATTAAAAGGTGGGTCGGCAAAAGTCATATCCACCGAGTTGTCCGGTATTTTTTTTAATACTTCCAAACAATCGCCTTTAATTATTTTGTTCAAAAAATTATTCATCATAACTATTTGCTAAGAAAGGTTTTAATTAAAATTTTCTCAAATCTTTTTAATTCTTCTCTATGAAAAGTAAAAACATCTTCATAGGCCGTAACCATTCTTTTTAGATCACCTTTTCTGACATACCAACCAATACCGTCCACAAAACCAATAAATTTTGCTTTTGGATAGTGCGACTTGATAAGCGAATCAATAGAAATCTCTGTTTTTGATTTATCGCCTTGACCGGATGAAGTAGTTACCAAAAATGAACTTTCGGCAATAATTAACGGATTTTGTTTGTTTGGAATAATAAAATCCATTGTTCTTTTATTATCGGGGGCATTGTCAATGAGTTCGCTGAGGTCGCCTTTTTCAAACGGTATTTCTAAATGATTCAAAATTTCTTCAATTAAAATTTCTGGATTATTTTCTTTCATTCCTGAATAACTGCCTTTTTCCTTGTATCTGATCAAAGTGTCTATCATTTCCGGCAATTCAAATTGTCAAGTACCCATTTTTTAGACAATTATTCTCTTCTGAGTTTTTGTTGAATTGTTGATTATTGTTAGCGCCACGGGCGCTTTTTTTGTTTGGCTGATTCTTTGATGGAATGTTGCCGGC